>OLNM01002344.1_pt1 | contig 12023 bp, 10 predicted proteins | sample 1672391 | NCBI WGS metagenome assembly OLNM01 (sample SAMEA3136680, study PRJEB25190) | human gut metagenome | reverse complement strand
TCGGTTCATCCTTGACAAGCTCTGTCAGCTTTTCAATACAATCCGGCTTGTTGTCCTCGATGCCGAGAACACCCTTCGCATGATCGAACAGCTGGAGAATGATCTTCATTCCACCGATCAGCTCTTCCGGATTTTCGAGCATTCTGCGGTAGTCCGCCGTCAGATACGGCTCACACTCTGCGCAGTTTGCAATTACATATTCAATCTTTTCCGGCTCCTTCGGAGACAGCTTCACATGTGTCGGGAAACCTGCACCGCCCATGCCGACAACGCCTGCCTCTTTTACCTTATTGACAATCTCCTCCTTGGAGAGAGCCGTCACGTCTTCACACGGCGTGTACTCCACCTCTTCAAACGCTCCGTCGTTCTCAATGACGATGGAATTCACCATGTCACCGACTGCCACACGGTGCGGTTCGATTGCCTTTACTGTACCGGATGCCGACGCATAGATCGGGGATGACACAAAGCCACCTGCCTCTGCGATCTTCTGTCCTTTCAGCACCTTGTCACCAACCGCTACCACCGGAGTCGCCGGTGCACCGATATGCTGTGACAACGGGTATACCAGATCACCCTTAGGTAGAACTTCTACGATCGGCTGATCCTTTGCCAGTTCCTTTCCTTCATAAGGATGGACGCCGCCTTTAAATGTCTTAGAACCCATTTCTCGTGCCCCACTTTCTCTTATCTATATTATATTCTATGCCAAAAGTCATAGAATACCCTCGTGTAGATTATAGCACAATCACTCGGAAATTGTAGCAATTTATTGTATTTTTTCACGAACCTATTGACAAAGAATTCACAATATTTTTTCCCCATTTATGTTATAATGTACGTGAAGGCAAAAGTGAGCATGGAGCAAAAACATACGCTCATGCTTGCATGCAGCGGATGGTTCTGCTCCATGTGAACGCGCCCGCGAGTCCGGGAAGCCGCAGGCTTTCCGGACTTTTGCCGAAGCGTACATTGCTATTTGCCGCGAACGCCCGCGAGTCCGGTAAATCTATGCCTTTCCAGACCTGCACTGCGGCAAAATTGGAACCCTTACCCTAATATTACATACAGAGGATTTTCAGATGATAACCTGGCATGAAGAACTGACTTTTGATTTTTCAGACCCCGTTTCCAACGAGGTATTTACAGAAAACTGCATTTTTTTTGATATTGAGACAACCGGCTTCTCGCCGGCGCGCACGGATCTCTACCTGATCGGCTGCGCCACAAGGCGCGGCAGTCTTTTGTGCATCGACCAGTTCTTTTCCGAGAACGCCGCCGATCAGAAAAATGTTCTTTCCGCCTTTCTGGATCTTTTGTCCGGCTATGATACCATTCTGACGTTCAACGGTATCGGCTTCGACATTCCATACCTGAAGGCGAAATGCAAGGCGCTGCACCTTTCCGATCCGTTTGATGCGCACAGTTATATCGATCTTTATAAGGAAGTCTCACGTTTCAAATTTCTGTTTGCCCTGACCAGCTACAAACAGAAATCCATCGAACTGTTTCTCGGGATCGACCGCATCGATGCCTACTCCGGCGGCGAGCTGATCGAAGTCTACAAAGAGTACGTGCGGCATCCCGCAAAGGATTCCCTGGCACTGCTGAAACAGCACAACTATGAGGACGTTCTCTATATGCCGAAGCTTCTGCCCGTCCTCTCCTACCCGAAACTCTGGGAACAGGCATTTTCGCTGCAGTCGCTCCAGGCGTCCGAGTACCGGTCGATGGACGGTGCCTCCGGCAACAAGGAGCTGTTTTTTACACTAGCGCTGCAGTACCCCGTTCCCAAACCGGTCTCCTTCTCCTACGATGACTGTTATCTCTCCATGAGCGGAAGTACCGCCCGGCTGCGCGTGCGTCTCTTCGAGGGAGAACTGCGCTTCTTTTATGACGGCAGTCCCAAAGATTACTACTATCTCCCTGCGGAGGATATCGCAGTTCACAAGAGCATTGCTTCCGCTGTCGACAAGGAACACCGCGTGCAGGCGAACGCTTCCAACTGCTACAGCAAAAAATATGCCATCTTTCTTCCGCAGTATGACGCCGTGTTTTCCCCGGTATTCCGTGAACAGCCGCGCGGCAGGAAATGCTATTTTGAATTATCCGCGGACTTTGCCGTCGATCCCGCTATGCAGACGGACTATGTTCTGCATCTGTTAGAAACCATGCGTTCCCACCGCAAATAAGCGTCTGGCGGGAAGCCCTGATAAAATTATCAAAAAAGCGGGAGGCAGTTTGGAAATGGCTGAAGAGATGACAGGTAAGAATTTCATTGAACAGATAATTGAGAAAGATATCGCAGAGGGTAAGGTGCCGAAGATCGTTACCAGATTCCCACCAGAGCCAAATGGATATTTACATATAGGACATGCCAAGTCAATACTTTTGAATTACGGACTGGCACAGCAGTATGGCGGACAGTTTAATCTCAGATTTGACGATACCAACCCTACAAAGGAGAAAACAGAGTTCGTAGAGTCAATACTTGCAGATGTCAAGTGGCTGGGAGCAGACTTTGGAGACAGAGTGTTCTTTGCATCAAATTACTTTGACCAGATGTACGAGGCTGCCATAAAGCTCATCAAGAAGGGCAAGGCATATGTGTGTGACCTCACAGCAGATGAAATCAGAGAGTACAGAGGAACTCTCACTGAGCCGGGCAAGAACAGCCCATACAGAGACAGAAGCATAGAGGAGAATCTTGATCTGTTCGAGAGAATGAAGAACGGTGAGTTCCCTGACGGAAGTAAGGTACTCCGTGCAAAGATAGATATGGCAAGCCCTAACATCAACATGAGAGATCCTATTATCTACAGAATAGCGAGAATGAACCACCACAACACAGGTGACAAGTGGTGCATTTACCCTATGTATGACTTTGCACATCCTATCGAGGATGCCATCGAGGGTGTTACACATTCTATATGTACACTTGAGTTTGAGGATCACAGACCTCTGTATGACTGGGTGGTTATGGAGCTCGGTTACAAGGATTCACCTGAGGACACACCAAAGCAGATAGAGTTCGCAAAGCTTTACCTGACAAATGTCATAACAGGTAAGAGATACATCAAGAAGCTTGTCGAGGACGGAATAGTAGACGGATGGGATGACCCACGTCTTGTAAGTATTGCAGCCCTCAGAAGAAGAGGCTTCACACCATCAGCTATTAAGAAGTTCATGGAGCTGGTTGGAATATCCAAGAGCCAGTCGTCTGTTGATTACGCTATGCTTGAGTATTGCGTGAGAGACGACCTGAAGCTCACAGCCAAGAGATACATGGCAGTTGTTGATCCTGTAAAGCTTGTCATCGACAACTATCCTGAGGATCAGGTTGAGTACCTCGATGTCGAGAACAATCAGGAGAACGAGGAGCTCGGAAGCAGAAAGGTAGCATTCAGCAAGTATCTGTATATAGAGAGAGAGGACTTCATGGAGGAGCCTCCTAAGAAGTATTTCAGACTGTTCCCTGGCAACGAGGTTCGTCTTAAGAATGCATATTTCGTAAAGTGCGTGGGATTTGAGAAGGACGAGGACGGCAATGTCACAACAGTACATTGTACATATGACCCAGAGACAAGAAGCGGTTCAGGCTTTGAGGGACGTAAGGTCAAGGGAACCATTCACTGGGTATCGGCAGAGAGCGCAATAGATGCAGAGGTTCGTCTGTATGAGAATATCATCGATGAGGAGAAGGGGAAGCTCAACGACGATGGTACATTGAATCTCAATCCAAACTCACTTGTTATCAAACAGGGATGTAAGCTTGAGAAGGCATTTGAGGAGGCTCAGCCGGGAGAGGCATTCCAGTTCCTGAGAAATGGTTTCTTCTGTGTTGACTCAAAGGATTCTACAGCGGAGCATCCTGTATACAACAGGATCGTGTCACTCAAGAGTTCTTACAAGCCGGGCAAGTAATTACCGGGGATGCGTTTATAATTTATGATGTGGGGATTGGCGCTTATCCTGTGGGGGGATATGCGTACATCAAAATAGGTGATTGGAAACAAAAATATGAAAGATGAGAGTAAGAAGGTATACATACTTTTGTCAAAGACAAAAACAGTTCCTTCAAATCTCATAAAGCTTATGACCAGAGAGCCGTATTGTCACACATCTCTGGCACTGGACATAAGTCTTGATGAGATGTACAGTTTTGCAAGGAAAGGTGTATACAATCCATTTAACAGTGGATTTATCAGTGAGAACATAGAAAAGGGAATATTTGGAAAGCATAAGGGAACCAGATGCGCTGTGTATGAGCTGAAGGTCACGAGTAAGCAGTATGACAGGATACAGCAGGAGCTCGCCAGATTCAAGAAGCATCCGGACAGATACGGATATAACTTCATGGGTGTATTCAGCGTATTTTCCATCTTGCGTATGAGAGGGAATACAGTTTCTTCTGTTCACAGTTCGTGGCATCGGTGTTGAAAAATGCTGGTGTGGATATATTCCACAAGAAACCGGGACTTGTCAAGCCGGGGGATTTCAGAAGGTGCCCTGAGCTCAGACCGATATTTACCGGGCTTCTCACAGAATACAGAGCATATCTCCATGAGAGAATGAAACAGGCTCATGGCATAGAGAACACAGGCAGAAGGCCTGGCATGATAAAGCCGTCGCTTCCGGATGGTCTCATTGCATGGAGAGTCAGTTAAAATAAGCCGCTTTACAGATATGTAAGGCGGCTTTTATTTATTGTCATGTGTTTATTATTCTACAAATGTGTGGCCAATCTTGATGATCCCTCTCGGGAGGGCGTCCTTGGAATTCTTCCATGGCTCGTTCTTGTATCTGTAGTCAAACTTGTCTATGAACCAGCTCAGGTCACCATTGACACGTTCCATATTGTCAAAGTATACCTTGTTGAGGATTTCGATGAACTGCGCATACTGTTCCTTGCTCAGTTTGTTCTGGCCTGTCTTGTACAGTATTCCGTAGTGGTATGTACAGAAGCCTTTGCTCGTAGCAAATTTGTCCCTGAACTCGGAATCTCTTTTCCACATATGGAAGATAGTGTCTACATAGCGTACGAACATGTCATCCATACGTCCACAAATGAAGCAGCTTTTCTCCATATTCTCTATATAATCGACAACAGGTGCATTTGGTGTGTTCTTGCCGAACAGACCGGCTTTGGCGGCGGGACCTTTGGCAGCCAGCGCCCTCATATCTTGTATAGTCTTATTCATATGGGTGTTCATCATGAGTGCCAGACCCAGACGATTCTTTTCCTGATAGAGCATTCTCAGATGATGACTGCAAAAACCAAGCTTGTCAGTCATGGCACGGTTGTCGTCCTCCATGTAGCTTGGCCCCATCGTATATTCAATTGCATTTCGTTCAAGATCCTTCTGCATCTGGCACATAGGGCATTCGCAGCCGCTGTCAAATGCATCGTTTACTGGTATAGTGTATATCTGTTCAGCCATAAATCCTCCTGTTTGTGATAGTGTCAGTTTTTGCCACACTGCTTATGTGACATTGAAAATAATATACAGGTATTATACAATAGCCTGGAGAAATTTATAAGACAAAAAGCACAATTATACAAATATGAAATGGCAGGTGTACGGAAGATGAATGTAAGTTGTGATGGCAATATAGTTACGGTAGACGGAGTGAAGGATTTCAGACTTTCTCAGATACTTGAGTGTGGTCAGTGCTTTCATTTTGACAAGCTTGATGATGAAGTGTATGAGGTCATAGCATTTGGCAGGGCTGTGAAGATGGAACAGTCAGGCGGCGTGCTCAGGATATATGGTTCATCCATGGAAGACTATGAAGGAATATGGCGCCCTTATCTGGATATGGACAACGATTACGGGCTCATCAAGGAGAGTGTCATAAAGGCGGACAGCGCACTTCAGACGGCTGTGAATGAGAAGGATGGAATACGTATACTTAATCAGGACTTCTTTGAGACGCTTATATCATTTATCATATCCCAGAACAAGAATATCCCTCAGATAAAACAGTGTGTGAAAAATATATCGCATAGATTTGGTGATGAGGTCATAGGATATAATGGCGAGGCATTTTATGTGTTCCCTGATGTAGACAGACTTCATGAGGTCACAGAGGATGAGCTCAGGGAGTGCAAGGTCGGATTCCGTGCTCCATACATAATGAATGCGACGGAGGCGGTGTACTCGGGAAATGTCACAAAGGAGAAGCTTGACGCACTTGACATAGAACAGGCAAGGGAACTTCTCATGACTATAAAGGGAGTAGGAGAGAAGGTTGCCAACTGTGTCCTGCTCTTTGGACTTGGAAGACGTGAGGCTTTCCCTGTGGATGTGTGGATGAAGAGGATCATGGAGAGCATGTACTTTGATGGCAAGGACACAAAAAAGCTGGAGATAGAGGCATTTGCCGTGAAAAAGTTCGGAAATCTCGGGGGATATGCGCAGCAGTATCTGTTTGACTATGCAAGAACGACTCTTTTTAAGTGATATGTATTACTGTAGATGACAGACATATTTTTATATATTTTTTAGAAAATAAGGGTTGATTTTTTTATAGAAATGGATAGAATATAAAACAGTGTTAGCACTCACATAAATTGAGTGCTAAGAACGAAGATGAGAAAATAAAAGAAAAAATAAATCAGGAGGTATATATCATGAAGTTAAGACCACTTGGAGACAGAGTAGTATTAAAGCAGTCAGTAGCAGAGGAGACAACAAAGTCAGGAATCGTATTACCAGGCCAGGCAAAGGAGAAGCCACAGTATGCAGAGGTTATAGAGGTTGGCCCTGGAGCAGTTGTTGATGGCAAGCTGGTTCCTATGGACGTTAAGGTTGGAGATACAGTTATATATCAGAAGTTCGCTGGTTCAGAGGTTAAGCTTGACGACGAAGAGTACATAGTTATCAAGCAGGACAGCATCCTTGCAATCGTTGAGAAGTAAAAGCATATATCCAGACAGCGTGAGCTGCGGGAGACATATGCGGATGATATATGGATAATATATATGTAATATAACATGGAGGTAGATAGAAATGGCAAAGGAAATTAAGTACGGTGCTGAGGCTAGAAAGGCACTTGAGGCAGGAGTTAATCAGTTAGCAGATACAGTAAGAGTTACACTTGGACCTAAAGGAAGAAACGTAGTACTTGCAAAGTCATACGGTTCACCACTCATCACAAATGATGGTGTTACAATCGCAAAGGATATCGAGCTTGAGGATGCATTTGAGAACATGGGTGCTCAGATCGTCAAGGAAGTTGCAACAAAGACAAACGATGTTGCAGGTGATGGTACTACAACAGCTACAGTTCTTGCACAGGCTATGATCAATGAAGGAATGAAGAATCTGGCAGCAGGTGCTAATCCTATCGTTCTCAGAAAGGGAATGAAGAAGGCTTGTGACAAGGCAGTTGAGGCTATTCTTGATATGAGTGAGACTATCAGTGGAAAGGATCAGATCGCAAGAGTTGCATCTATCTCAGCTGGTGATGATGAGGTTGGACAGATGGTTGCCGACGCTATGGAGAAAGTGTCAAAGGATGGAGTCATCACAATCGAAGAGTCAAAGTCAATGAAGACAGAGCTCGACCTTGTAGAAGGTATGCAGTTCGACAGAGGTTATATTTCAGCTTACATGGCAACAGATATGGAGAAGATGGTTGCAGAGCTTGATAACCCATATATACTTATTACAGATAAGAAGATCTCAAATATCCAGGAGATCCTTCCACTTCTTGAGCAGATCGTTCAGAACGGATCAAAGCTACTGATCATCGCTGAGGATATCGAGGGCGAGGCTCTCACAACACTTATCGTCAACAAGCTGCGTGGTACATTCCAGGTAGTAGCTGTAAAGGCTCCTGGTTATGGCGACAGAAGAAAAGAGATGCTTCAGGATATCGCTATTCTTACAGGCGGTAAGGTAATCTCAGAGGAGCTTGGATATGAGCTCAAGGATGCTACTCTTGATGACCTTGGACGTGCAAAGAGTGCTAAGATCACAAAGGAGAACACAGTTATCGTTGATGGTATGGGCGCTAAGGAAGACATCGCAGGTCGTGTAAATGTCATCAAGGCTCAGCTTGAGGAGACAACATCAGAGTTTGATAAAGAGAAGCTTCAGGAGAGACTTGCAAAGCTTGCCGGTGGAGTTGCAGTTATCAGAGTCGGCGCAGCTACAGAGACAGAGATGAAGGAAGCTAAGCTCCGTATGGAGGATGCACTCAATGCCACAAGAGCTGCAGTTGAAGAGGGAATCATCTCAGGTGGTGGTTCAGCATATATCCATGCTGCAAAGAAGGTTGCAGAGCTTGTAAAGGATCTTGAGGGCGATGAGAAGACAGGCGCTAAGGTAGTTCTCAAGGCTATGGAGGCTCCACTGTTCCACATCGCAGCCAATGCAGGACTTGAGGGATCAGTCATCATCAACAAGATCAAAGAGTCTGAGGTTGGTGTGGGCTTTGATGCATACAATGAGACATATGTCAACATGATCGAGGCAGGAATCATTGATCCTGTTAAGGTTACAAGAAGTGCACTTCAGAACGCTACATCAGTTGCTTCAACAATGCTCACAACAGAGTCAGTTGTAGCTGATATCAAGGAAGACGCTCCAGCAATGCCAGCAGGCGGAGCAGGAATGGGCGGCGGAATGGGCTTCTAAGGAATAGAGTCAGACACGATTTCGCAGTAAAATGCAAAGACTAAGATAAAAAAGGATCACATCATTCGTAATCGGGTGATGTGTTTCTTTTTTTATGTAGGTTAATTGACACTAACCGGCATGTGTGAGATAATCAGAACAGATATTTTTCGACTAAGGGAAAGTATGGGTTACAAAAAAGTTATAAATGAAAGGCAGGAAGAGATGGGAGAAGATAACAACAGCTTTGGCGGCTATCAGCCAACAGAAGACAACGGACAGGTGGGACAGCAGAATCCATATGAAGGTGCGCCTCAGTATGGACAGAACGATCAGAACTATGGTCAGCCAGGTGGCCAGTATGGACAGAATTATGGTCAACCGGGTGGACAGTATGATCAGAATTATGGACAGCCGGGTGGCCAGTATGGACAGAATTATGGTCAGCCAGGCGGACAGTACGGACAGAATTATGGTCAGTATGGCCAGGGCTACGGACAGCCGGGAGATCCATACGGACAGAATTATGCTAACCAGGACATGAATATGGGCGGAGGTCCGGCATATCCACAGAATAATATGCAGCCACAGGAGAGCAAAGGCGTATCCATAGCATCTATGGTGCTTGGTATCTTTTCTCTTACATTTGGATGTTGTATCACATATGTGGGAATTGCCACAGCCATTGCGGGACTGATAACAGGTATCATAAGTCTTAAGGATAAGAAGCCTGGCAAGGGAATGGCTATCGCAGGTATTATAATGAGCGCAATAGCACTTGTGTTCCTGGTGTTCTGTATTATCCTGGTTCTTACATCGGACACATATCAGGATATGGTGGACGAAATACTCAGACAGATACAGTCAGGAAGCTATTAAAAATGTAATAAATTGAATAAAGAGAAGTGATCGAGAGGCCGCCGGATTTCGGGCGGCCTCTTATTATGTGCACCAAGCTGATAATATTTGAACGTTTAATACTGTGTGGGTGATTGAATCTAAAGGTGGATTAGTGTTATTATTATGGAAGTGCGTAGAAGGTATCAGAAAGGAGGTCCTGTATTATGGAGAGTGATTATATTATTGAAGATACAGACATCAGGCGTCTTATTGTGAAAGCAGTAGAGGCGAGAGATATGGCATATGCCAGGTACTCACAGTTTAAGGTTGGGGCAGCACTCCTGGCGAGCCGGGAGAATTCTTCGGATGCAGCTGAAGTCGTTGGCGGAGAGACAGACAGTCACGATAGAAATACAAATGAATACAGAGTGTTCACGGGCTGTAATATAGAAAATTCCTCGTATGGTGCAACTATATGCGCAGAACGTGCAGCGGTGTGTAATGCAGTGAGCAGTGGCTATAAAGATTTCAAAGCGATTGCTATTGTCGGTGGCCTGAATAGTACAGGGATAAATGGAATAACATATCCATGTGGGATATGCAGACAGGTGCTTTCGGAATTTTCTGCGGATATGTATGTTATCGCAGCACGTTCAGAGGATGATTACGACATGAGAAGATTGTCAGAGTTTCTTCCGGCTTCGTTTGGTGCCGGACAGATGGAATAGCGAAATAGTCTGTTACAACAATGGCCAGATAAGCTGTTTGGCAACATATAAAAGGACAATAAAAAATATAGAAGGAGAACATGAATTGGGAAATATCAAGGATGTAAAGGCTTACAGAATAGTTGAGGAGAAGGATCTTCCAGAGGTACATGGCAAGGGCTATGTGCTGGAGCATATAAAGACAAAGGCAAGGGTCCTTATCATTGAGAATGACGATGTGAATAAGGTGTTCAATATAGGTTTCAGGACACCTCCATATGATGATTCAGGAATACCGCATATAATTGAGCACTCAGTGCTTTGTGGTTCAAAGAAATATCCGGTCAAGGATCCATTTGTTGAGCTGGCAAAAGGTTCTCTGAACACCTTCCTGAACGCCATGACTTATTCAGACAAGACGGTATATCCTATAGCGAGCTTCAATCAGAAGGACTTTGAGAACATCATGAGTGTGTATCTGGATGCAGTGTTCTATCCGGATATCTATATACATGATGAGATCATGAAGCAGGAGGGCTGGCACTATGAGCTTGACTCTGTGGACGGAGACCTGAAGTACAACGGAGTTGTGTACAATGAGATGAAGGGCGTGTACTCAAGTCCTGAGTCGATTATGTACAGAGAGATAGAGTCATTACTCATGCCGGACACTCCATATGGCAATGATTCAGGCGGTGATCCGGTATCCATACCTACACTCACCCTTGAGAGATTCAGAGATTTCCACAGGACATATTATCATCCATCGAACAGTTATATTTATCTGTATGGCGACTGTGATATGGCGAAGGAGCTGGAATTTATAGATGAGGAGTATCTGTCACATTACGATTACAAGGAGATAGATTCAGCGATCCCTCTTCAGAAGCCATTTGACGAGATGAAGGATATCACTATGGAGTACTCCATAGCTGATACTGATCCAGAGGAGAACAATTCCATACTCACATACAGCAAGATAACAGGGCTCAGCACCGAAAAGAAGAAGGTTACAGCCCTTGAAATACTTGAGTACGTGCTCATGGATGCGCCGGGAGCTGTCCTGAAGAAAGCTCTGACTGATGCGGGTATAGGCGAGGAGGTCTACAGCTCATTTGACAATGGATGCCAGCAGACCACATTCTCTATCATAGCAAGAGGCGCGGATAAGAACGATAAGGACAGATTCATAAAGATAATAGATGATACATTTGAAGAACTCAGCCATGGTATAGATAAGGATGCGGTTGAGGCTGCAATCAACAAGTTTGAGTTCAAGCACAAGGAGGCCAATTTTGGAAGGTTTCCTAAGGGACTTATGTACGGACTGGATGCATTTAACAGCTGGCTGTATGACGATACCAAGGCACTCATGTTTTTTGAGATGAATGATGTGTATAAGGAGCTGAGAGAGGATCTTCAGAATGGTTATTTTGAACAGATCATAAAGGAATGTTTCATTGACAATACATTTGGCCTGTATCTCACTATGAATCCAAAGAAGGGGCTTGACCAGGAGAACGAGAAGAAGATCGCTGATGAGCTGGCTGCATACAAGGCTACACTCAGTCGTGAGGAGCTTGAGAAGATCGTGGAGGATACAAAGGCGCTCAAGGAGTATCAGGCAACCCCTTCATCAGCCGAAGATCTTGCCAAGGTTCCACTTCTGTCGATAGATGACATTGACAAAGAGGCTGAAAAGCTTAAGAATGTTGAATCTGAGATCGGCGGACTTTCAGTTGTAAGCCACGATATATTTACAAACGGTATAGGATATCTGAGGTTCTATTTCAATATAAATGATATAGATAATGACCTTGTGCCATATCTTGCTGTGCTGTCATGCCTGTTT
>OLNM01002304.1_pt1 | contig 12243 bp, 8 predicted proteins | sample 1672391 | NCBI WGS metagenome assembly OLNM01 (sample SAMEA3136680, study PRJEB25190) | human gut metagenome | reverse complement strand
ATCGTAAACGCTTTCTTTAATGCTTTGATCTTCTGGATCGCAGCTTTCTTTACAGTAATCTTTTTTGTCCCTGGACGTTTTGCTGTTGTTGATGTTGCAGTGTCAGGAGCTGTTGTACTAGGTGTGTTAGGTACACTAGGTATCGTTTCAGGTTTTAACTCTGTTGTCGTTGACTGAATTGTTTTATGAATCTTGTATGTAAAATTCAATTCACATCCCTTGTAATCTCCAAGACCGGTAATTGTTACTTTTGCTGTTCCTGGCTTAATATTGTCTGAATATGTAACTTCATAATCTTTTCCTTCCACCAATAATTCATCCTGATGATCAGATAAGATTCTTTCTAGATTGATCGTTGTCTCTTTTCCTGTCCATTCAACTGTCCCAAGATCGTCTCCATCTTCAAATCGACTGTTGTGAAATGTCTTGTGTTCGATCGTATAGTGATATGTCTTATCATATCCTTTGAATTGATTTAATCCTATGATCTTCACTGTTGCTGTTCCAGGTTCCACATTATCTTCATATTCAATGGTATAATCTGTTCCTTCCAATAATTTTCTGTCACAATGTTTGCAAAGAATCTGTGTTAGACGTTTTTCAATCGCTTCTCCTGTCCATTTGTAAGAGCCTAAAGATGCTCCATCATCAAGATCTTCTACATAGAATCCACCATATCCACAGTCCTCTTCGATTTCAAAGGAAAACTCATAAGAATTATCTTTGTATTCTCTAAGTCCTGTAACTTTTACTGTAGCAGTACCTGGTTCTACATTGTTGCTGTAAGTAACCGTATAGTCTTTATTCGCTTCCAGACGTTTTCCAGATGCATCTACAACAGCCCCAATATCATATTTTAATTCTTTTCCCGTCCATTTGACCTTTCCTAAAGAATCTCCATTTTTATGATTTCCTACTGTAAATGTTTTATGTCCAATTGTATAAGTGAAGCTCTGTTCGTAACCCTTATATTTTCCAATTCCAGTAACTTTCATTGTCGCTTTACCAGGATCGATGTTGTTACTGTATTGAATGATATAATCATTACCAACTTCTAATTCTTTATTGCAATGTTTACATAAGATTTTTCCAAGATAAGGCTGCACATCAGATCCTGTCCAATCAAATTTCCCTAAATCTGTGCCATTTTGATGCATTTCTGCATAAAATCCGCCATATCCACAGTCTGGTTCGATCGTATAAGTGAAATTCAGCTCGCATCCTTTGTAATCATTGATTCCGATTATTTTTATGGATGCTGTTCCTGGTTCAATATTATCTGTATATTCGACCTTATAATCTTTTTCTTTTTCTAAAACTGTTTCATTATGATCAGACACAATATTTTCTGGAAGATAATTTACTTCTTTTCCAGTCCATTTCACAGTTCCAATATTATCATGGTTTTGATGATGATTTAGATGAAATGTTCGATGCTCGATCGTGTAAGTAAAACTCTGCTCATATCCTTTGTATTTTCCAATACCTTTTACTGTAACAGTAGCTGTTCCAGGATTTATATTATTCTTATATTCCAGTTCATAATCTGTTCCTTCAGTTAATTCCTTTTTACAATGCGAACAACGAATTATTCCAGGTTTTTTTCTGATTGGATCGCCTGTCCATCTTACAGAACTTAAATCACTTCCATTGTTAACATTTTCTACATAAAATCCATTATAACCGCAACTTTCTGTGATCTTATAAATGAACGTTAGATCACATCCTTCATAATCGCCCATTCCGATCACTTTTACCGTTGCTGTTCCAACATTGATATTATCAGAATAAACAAGTTTATAATCAGTGCCTTCTTCCAATACTCGGTTGTCATAATCAGATAATACGTTTCCGACACTAGGATTTATTTCTTCTCCTGTCCACTCTTTATCATCTAATGAATCGCCATCCTTTTTTCCTTCAATATGGAACGTTTTATTTTCGATGGTATATGTGAAAGTAAGCGAACACTTTGCATATTTTCCAAGTCCTGTGATTTTTACAGTAGCAGTTCCGGGATTCGTGTTATTCTCATATTCCAGTTCATAATCTGTTCCCTGTTTTAAAACACTACCGTCATCTTCAGAAACGATATCTCCAATGGAAGGCTTTACAGAACTACCCGTCCATTGAAAACTTCCAAGATCTGTACTGTTTTTGTGATCTTTTGCATAAAAGGCAGAATCTGCCCTTTCGGTCACTAACTTAATAGACCAGTTCCCAAAATTAGTCCCCATGTCATAGAGATCGCCCAACTCTCCATTGGCATAAATGTAGCTTTGTCCTTTTTCTAATGTCGGGATATAAAGTTTTTTTCTGCCATCAGAAATGGATCCCTCAGCTCCAAGGCCGGCACTGTCTTCATTACTATCGATCATTACCATGATCGCAGCTTTTTTTACATTGATCTCTTTCGTGATTTTTTCTGTATGATATCCCGGAAAATTTAAGGTCTTTTTCTCTGTGATCGCCTGTTTGTTCCCGATATCTAATGATCCATCATCTTTGACCGGAACATAAAACAACTGATACTGTGATCCTGTTTCCGCTTCATAAAATGTGACTTCTTTTAATTTCTCTCGTTTCTTTAAAGAAAAAGAGTTGATAAATCCGACTTGCGAAGTTCCATCATAAGTTACCTGAGGATAAAGCGCTCCACTTTCATCCAGGTTGTAGATTGTATCATCATCACTGACTTTTTCATAGCTTCTGATCGTACAGGAAGGGATCAAGGATTTATCCTGATAAGATACCCAGAAATACCCGTTATCTCCAATATTATTTCCCCAACTATTTCGAACCAACCATGCTCCATTTTTCGTCACACCTTCAAAATGATCCGCACTGTAATCATCATCCCATCCTACGATCAGAACTTCGTGATTCGAATCATTTCGTGCATTATCGTCATTATTGTAATAAGACACCTTGTCTTTCTGGATCATACTACTGTCCCATGTGATTCCACAGGTAGCACTTCCATTATTATAAACTGCCTGTTTTACTGTATTGACGGTTTCACTGTTTAAAGCGCCATTTGCATCATCGGTTGTTTTAAAAAACTGCACATCTGTTGCACGATAATTTCCTTTTGCGTTTAAAATAGACGGAATGATCTGCAGAGTTGATTTTGTTGTATCATATGGGAAAAGGCTATCTGATACTGGACCGTATCCAGATGTAAAATATCCAGAATACATATATTCATTTCCACCAGTATCTTTACTTGTGATCTGATAGCCTGTATCTCCATTTTTTGATAATCTCTGAATCATATGTTCTTCTGAATAATCTGTATTACTCTCTGTTTTTTTATCCACTGCATATTCAAAGCTTCCTGTCCCTGCAAATGCCCAACAGGTTCCAAATGGGTTTTGATCACGAACGTCTTTTCCCATTGACCCATAATGCGCTGGCAACTGTGCTGCTTTCTTCAATTTTGACTTAGGATTTGTCGCATAAGATTGTCCAGCAGGTTTAATATATCCATATTTTGAAGCTTTTGAATTTTTTACTTCTACTTCAAATTTTGAATTGCTGTTTGTATTTTGTGATGCTTTCACTAAGACTGTTGGCGGCATCTGATTGAGACACATGCTCATTGCTAATCCTGTTACTAATAATCGCTTTCGTATCATTTAATTTTACTCCTCCTGTTATTTTCTATTTTACGAAAAATCACAATTTTTGTCCATCTTTCTTCTATCTTAAATATGAAAGATTTATTCATTTATTTTTTTCACATATAAAATTTTTGTCCAAAAGAAAAAAGAGTCTGTTATGACTCCTTTTTCTCCAGAATATTTTGCAATTCATAATAATAATCAGAAGGATTTGCATCTTTTCCTCGAAACATACTCGTTGTGATAACAAATAAGCGTTCTTTTGCTCTTGTCATTCCTACATAAAACATTCTTCGTTCTTCTTCTAATTCGGGAACCGTTTCTGCTTTTTCGTATGGAGTGATTCCTTCATTAACATCAATCATAAAAACAACTTGATACTCTAATCCTTTACTTCCATGCATGGTTGTTAGATTGACTGCGTCTTTTTCTTCATCAATGGAAACTGTTCTTTTGATGGTTGCGGTATATTCTTTTGCACGTTGCTGCCATTCTTTCATGGAATCACATTCTTTTGAATCTTCTTCCAGATCATTTAGAATTTCTAACAAAAGAGTTTCATCTTCCCCTTTGTATTCTGCATAAGAGATCAATCCTTCTTCATAATTTAATGTTCTTTTGATATATCCAACCTGTTTTTTGAAATCTAACACCTTTAATTTTCGGATCTTTCTTTCTACAGCTTCAATATTCTTTTTGATATATGGTTTTCCATGGTCAAATCCCCACTGCTTCAGATCATCTAAAGATTTGCATTCTTTAAAAGCATCATTTGGAATATAAGCAGTTGGACGTTTTAATGCTCTGGTCCATCGTGCCATGCTTTTGGATCCTTTGGCTAATTCCATAAAGTTAAGAATATCATTGAAGATAAAATGATTGTAGATATTGATCACATCTTCAATCTTTGCCTGAAATGGAATGTCTTTTTTTACTAATTGATCAATCACTGTTTTACTTTCTCGGTTTGTCCGATAAATCACAGCCATTTCAGAGTATGGAACACCTTTTTTGTATAATTCATTGATCTTTTTTATAATCCATGTATTCTGCTCTTTGTCATTTGGTAGCTGCTGTAATTGGATTTTGTATCTTCTTTTATGAAAACTCTTAATATCCTTTGGAAATCTTGTTTTGTTGTACTCAATAAACTTCTTTGATGCGGCAACAATATTACGATCAGAACGATAATTGATATTCAGGACTACCTTTTTCGTCTTTGGATATGTTTTTTCAAAATCAAGCATGATCTCTGGTTTTGCTCCTCGGAAACGATATAAAGACTGATCATCATCTCCGACAACACAAATATTTTTTCTCTTTTCAGCGATCATGTTAAAAATTTCAGCCTGTACATTGTTTGTATCCTGAAATTCATCGATCATGATATAATGGAATGTCTCCTGTACATCTGCTAAAACATCTTCATGCTTTTTTAAGTTATCACGACAACGAAGTAACATATCATCAAAATCGATCTTATGTTCTTTTTCTAAAACTTCCTGATATCCTTTCATCATTTTTTTGACCTGATATTCAGATACATCAAATTTTGAATAATTGATACCTTTCCCATCACAGTTTTTAATGTACCCAATCGCCTTTGCAATATCTGCGATAAATTTATTATAATCTAAAGATGCAAAATCGTATTGTTTTGCCAATGCATATAGAATGCGATATTTTTCATTTTCCTGTATTAATTGGGAATAATCATATCCAAAATAGCTTACTAAAATCTGAAAACAGATAGAGTGGATCGTGCCAAAATGAACGCCAGTATATTGATCTGGATTCTCTTCTTCCAGACATAATTTTTGGAAACGGATACCCATTTCTTCTGCTGCAGATTTTGTAAATGTTACAACAAGAATCTTTCTAGGATCTATATGATGTTCCTCAATTAAATTTTTTGTACGATTTACGATCACTGTTGTCTTCCCGGATCCTGGGCCTGCAATGATCAATAATGGACCTTCTTTATGATGAATTGCTTCTGTTTGTGCTTCATTAAAACTCATTAAATTTCTCCTTTCATCTCATGTTCCAATATAAATATGAGATTTTTAGAGAAAATTAAAATTCACATATAAAAAAAGAGCAGCCTTAGCCACTCCTTTTCTATGAATTATAATGTCATTTCTTCGAAACTTTCAAAATAAGCTTTCCCGTTATTGATCGTAACGGTTTTATTCTGTTCTTTTAGAGCTTTTTTAATCGCCTCATTTTCTGCTCTTATTTCCTGACACTCAATTTTAAGGTCTTTGTATTCAGCAAAGATTTTATTTGCAAATTCTTTGAAATTCGTAAATTCACTTAGCAAAGCCTGTATCATTTCCATATCCGTTGCTTCTTCCGTTACAACTTTAACTGGAGTTTCTTTGATCGGATCGATCACCTCTCCTGAAAGATCAGAGAATGTTTCTGGCAATGTTAAATAAATAATCTCTTTATCTGGATCATATAGAACCCTACAATCAGAACAATCAATTCCTAATCGGCTGATAAATTCTTTTGTAATATAAACTTTACGGCCACTTGCTTTTACAATATAGGATAATTTATCGCCATAAAAATTTTTTAAATGAGTTCCATAAATTTTTCCAAGTTCTCTGATGCTAAAAAGATTTTGAATTTCTTTAGAACCAGCTTTTTTTAACGAAATATACTGTTGTCCATGATTGTAATAAGTTATAACATAATATCCATTCTCTTTTACATCTATGATATTTTTGTTAATATTAGTTCCAAAATTAACTAATTTTTCAAAGTCAATTTCATTATAGATGAGCCTTGTTTTATTTGGAATGGATGGAGTTTTAAATGCTTTTTTTCACATGCATTTAATCTTCCATTTAAAAAATAAGTATTTTCCCCTAACTGGTATAAGCGACTACTTTTTCCTCTTTCTAAATGATATTTTTTGTATAGATCATTTGGAATTTTGTATTTTCCGTTCTGGTATCCTTTTGAACAATATTTATCTTCTTTTGGAGTGTTGGTCAGTTGAATGATCATTCCCTGTGCAATACAGGTAAACTCCGCATATTCTTTTTCACATGCCTTTAAAAAAATTTGTCCTTGATAATAACTTCTCTGGTCCTTTTTTAAGCATTTTGATAAGTTAATAGTTTTTCCATTGTAGATAATTGTTCTTGTGTTTGACATAATTTGTTCTCCTAATATAACTTCTCCCTATAGGGAGCCCTAAAATAATAAATTTTCTCCTATATTATTTTCTTAGCTTAAATAACTTTTTTAAACACTTGAATATCATCGTTCAGCATTTTTTCACTTTTGATAACTTCAAGTAAAAACAGCCCCATCAGATTTTCTAGTTGCTTGTTATCACAAACATTTAGAATCCCTGTCAGAAAATAATTTCCTGTTTCTTTACGGCACTTTGAATTTAAATCACAAATAACTCTTCCAGCTTTTCCCAGAAGCTTTTCAGCTTCACTTTCTTCATCTTTTAAACAAGACTGCAGATACTTTTTTAAATAATTAAAAAAAACATCGATTTCTTCCACTGTTCTTGCGTTTCTAGTGTTTCCTGTAAAGTTTTTAAAATTTTCATAATTAAGCATAATTTGTCTCCTTAAATATATTGATTGTTAATTTTTTTCATTTCTTTCAACATGCCTGACAGATCAAGTTTCGTCTGGTCTTTGATCTTCTGCATGCTTTTGATTTTTTTGTTTTCTCCTTGACTGACAGTTACAATTTTTCTTCTTTCTTCGAATGGATTAAAAAACTCATTTGTGATTTCATCCTTCTGCTCTTTAGGAATTACCAGCATTGTTGTTTCGTTCATTTTTTTTAAACTAAAATGATCGCCTCGTTTCATTTTTACATTTTGTAGAAATGTATTCGGAATATACAACTGACGTGCTGGAACAAGATTAAATGTTTCATAGCTAAACATATCCTGTTTTTTTTCTTTCCTTGGTAAAGCTCTTAAAGTTTTTTCTGGATGAACTTGATTTAATGGAATCTGTGTGATCTTCATATAAAGCTTTGCACCCTGATAAACATCGACATGGTATCCATGGTTTCCTCTAAAAAATGGCAGATCATTTTTCTGAACACTCAGACTATCTTGAGTGCTTTTTACCAATCCACTATTCTGGGTTCTTTTGGATTTCACTCTCATTTCGATTTCTTTTAATGTAGATTTCTTCATTAAAAGATGCTTTCCGCAATCATAGAATGAATAGTAACATCCAAACAGAAGATCCGGCTCATCAACATAAATCTTTAAAGTTGTTTGAGCACTAGGTAATATCTTCTTAGGTCTTGACCATTCAGAATATGGTTCTTTCGTGATGATATATGTTTCTTTTCCAAACTTTGTAAAATATACAAAATCACCAACCTGAACACCGTCAAAATATTTCTTAAAAAAAGATACACTTAACATTTTTGCTTCGCTTCTTACAGTTCCTGAAACTTTTCGAATTTCAATAAACTGACCTTGTTCTAATCGAACGCCTAAATTATGATTCATATGTTTTCCTTTCTTTCTCTACATCGTCAATAATTACACTGTAAATATGTAAGTTAGGCCATGGTTATAACTGCAAGAAATCTTATATGTGATTCAGATTTTTTTCAAAATAACTCATATTTATAATAGAAGACTAAGAAAGGGGTTTATTTATGAGAAGAAAATTAGTTAGTTCACTTTTATGTATGATGATGATGTGCACTGTTTGCACACCTGCATATGCAGATGAAACCGTAACAGCGGATACTTCTGTCACCACAGAAGTCGCAGCAACTGAATCAACGACAGCAGCTGCAACTACCACAGCAACACAAAAAAAAGTTCAAAAAGTAGATAAGAAAGCAAAGCAAACAAAAACTAAGAAAAAGAAAGCAAATACGAAAAAGCAAAAAAAAGAAAAGAAAAATAGTAAGAAAAAGAAAACACCTAAGAATTCTAATAAAAAAGATTCATCCTTTGTTCAGGAAGCCCCAAAAAAGAAGATCACTTTTGTTGTAAAGAAAACACAAGGGCAATTAGAAAAGCTGGCAAAAGAAAAACGAGACGCTGCAGGTCATGTAAAAGAAAAAAAAGCAGAGAAAAAAGATTACCAAGAAAAACTTCAGATGATTCAAGATTTTTATACTCAATGGAATTATGGAGCGTATATCGGAATTCAATCCTCTTCTGATCAGTCCTTAGACAACCTAAATGACCCAGCAGATCAGACAATAAAACAATTAGCAGACAACTTAAATGATACGGAACTGATGCAGGCATCTATGAATTATCACTTTGGATTACAGGATCAGAAAAACATTTTGATCATGATGGATTCACAAGATTCCATAGATCTACAACCGATCATTGAAAAGAAAAAAGCATCTTATCAATCTTCCATTCAGTCCATAAAGCAAGAAATTAAAAAGTTAAAAACGTCGATTCAAGTAGCAGATCATAGTATGAAATTGATTGAAAATAAAAAATCAATCGTATTTGATCCTATGAATTTATTAAAAAAGAGTAATCTAACAAAAGATAAGGCAAAGAAAATTCTGAAAGGGACTGCCTTAGAAGATTGTTCCGACTACTTTATCGAATGTGAAGAAAAATATGGAGTAAATGCAATTGGAATTATGGCGATCGCTGTTCATGAAAGTGCGTGGGGAACGAGTCGAAGAGCTCAGGAAGATCATAATCTTACCGGATATGGCGTTTACAGTGATTCTGCAAAGGGGATTAATGCCCCATCCAAAGAAGATAATTTGTTAATGACAGCAAAATTATTAAAAGAGTCTTATCTTACAAAATCAGGAAGTCATTACAAAGGAACTAGCCTTATGGCAGTCAATGAGAGCTATTGCACGAGTGGAGACTGGGCAATTAATGTAACAACTCATGCATATACTTTAATGGATCGATTATGATCCGACACAAGAGACATTTTGGAATATTCCAGAATGTCTTTTTTTTAAATACGCACACAAAAAAAAAGGAAGCATCTTTCGCTCCCCTTTTTTTTTATTCTCCAAGAATCGTAAGTCCTTCTCCTTTTTTGTAATAATATAATGTTGGATATCCATTCATTTTCTTTAATTTTTCTGGATGTCTTTCATACTCATCATATGATAGAAATGCAATATTACGATTATTAGGCAATTTTAACACGATCTCATCATATTCAATAGAGTCAAAAATTCTATCCATATATTTAGGAAATAGGAATAACTGTGTGACCGGTTCCCCATTCTGTTCTGTTAAAATATCTGGGAAATTCTCATTTTTCATGATCTTAAAATGATAACCACGCTGCACATTCATTCTTGCTACATCATAAGCATCAGACTGTAAAAGCTTTAAGAAGTTTTCTAATTCTTCCAGTTTTTCTCCTTTGATCTTGATGTTAAAATTCTTAAAATATGATCGTAAATAAAATACAGGTTCAAATTTCAAATCTAATACTTCAATATAAGGATCTTTTTCCCTACTTACTGGCAGCATTCTTAAATGTTTCAGATTTTTATGCATTGTGTCAATATCAGAATCTACATTGTAACAATGATAATAAACGTAATAATGCTGAATGATCATTTTTGTCAGCAGATCTTCATCATTCTGGATTGATTTTTTTACTTTACTATCAATTTCTGTAAGATTGATATCGGCCATCGTAGTATCCACATTTTCCACTTTTAAATGGATAACCTGTTCCCCCTTTTCGTTTAGATATGTTAAAATCCTTGGATTCTCATAATGGTCCAATAATGCTTTCTCCACAATTTTATTATCAAACTGTAACATCTTATTCTCCTTTCTCTGTCCGTCATTTATTTAAATTATAACATATAAAATAAGTATGACAGATAAAATGAACTATAATTTTTCTCTATGATTAATTAACCTGATATTCTGTTGCTCCTGATGAAAGATACGTCACTAAATTAAAAGCAATCGTTCCTTGACCAGAGTTCACGTTGTCAGATCCAAAATCATATTCTTTTGCAACCTGTAGCAAATATGGGTCATTTAATTCTTTTGCAAGTTTTTCAATATGCTGGTTGATTTTGCTATGATGTTCGGTATCTGTTGACAATCGCTTTGTTCCAGTATAAACAACTGTTAATGGAAGCTTTTTCTCAAAATCATTCATATCATTTGTTGTTTCAAGATAAAATGAATGAATGATCTGGTCTCTTACCTTTTCCTTGTTCTTTAAAGTTTCTTTTTTATGATCGATTTTTTTCTTCTTTTCAATCTTTTTGATTCCTTTTGATAGCTTAGAAACCTTTTTTTCTTTTTTTACATCTGTATTCTTATTTGATCTAACAATCCAGAATGGACCTCCAGCTCCTGCTGCTTTTGATTCTCCGATCACGTCTTTTAAAGCATATTTAAATTGGCTTCTTCTTCTACTTCCAACATCTGCAACTGTTACTTGATCATCTTGGTCAATTTCTACTAAAGTAATAAAATGTCCACCATTTGTAAAATATCCAGGACCCATTAATCCAATAACAAAGTTACCATTTTTTAATGCAGCTTTAATTTTTTCATAATCTGTTCCCGCGCCTTCGCATTGTAATCCAAAGTGCTCTACCATGGCAGGGATTCCTTCATGCACAGATCCCGCAGATGAATAATATCCATTTTGTGACCCCCATGATGCAACATCAACTGGTGTTACCCATTTTGATGTAAGATTTGTAATACATACAGCGATCGCACTTGGACCACAGCCAGCAGAATGAATACTTAAACCACTATGGTTCCATGCCTCATCTGCCTGATTAAAATAAACATAGGATCCAACGTATTCTTTATGGTTTTTCTTTTCTAAGGACATTTCGGCATAAGTCTTGATTGATTGTTGTTCCGTATTATACTTCTTCTTGTTTTTCTTTTTTGTATTATCTACCTTCTTTTTCTTGTTCTTCTTGGATTTTTTTTCTTGCTTTGTTTTTTTTGTCTTTTTCTTCTTCTTGTCTTTATGTGTCTCCTTTTTGTGTGTTTCATGTTTTTGATGAGTTGTTGCTTCCGTTGAACTTTCTTCAACATGAGCATCATTCGTAGGTGTTTCAGCTACTTCCGTAGATGTTTCTGACTGTTCTTGATCTTGCACTATTGCAGTTTTTTCTTCTGCATGTAAGTTTACATTTGGCGTCATTCCCATCATACATGCTGCTAGTGATAAATAAAGTAATTTCTTTTTGTACATCAAATGCCTCCTTATTTCTTTCCTATTACAAATATGAGAGATTTGACAAAGAAAAAAAATCACATATAAGAAAAAACCACAGGCGAACCTGTGGCTGGAATTCTTAGTATTAAAGCTCCTGTGAATTGTGTAAATTTTCTCTTGTTTCAATTTTCATTTTTTTTTTGCTAGTTACTCTTACTTTGAGAAATAATATTTTTTGTTATTTTAATTGCAATACAATTCTTCTGTTGTCCTATATTCATTTTGTATTTAAATCAAAATGGTGTAAAAATGGTGTAAATTATGTATTTTTGTATTACGTTATTATGCGTTAAACAGCATTTTTCAACAATTTTCTTATTATTATCATTATTATTAGATTTATTAGTTGGATGTATGTTATTTACTGTATTTGTAACAAACCCAATCATCGTATT
>OLNM01002302.1_pt1 | contig 12254 bp, 10 predicted proteins | sample 1672391 | NCBI WGS metagenome assembly OLNM01 (sample SAMEA3136680, study PRJEB25190) | human gut metagenome | reverse complement strand
ATCTGCAGCAGAAACTGCACCTGATTGCACAGGCTTACGCCGCCCATGGCATCCTGACTGTACCGTCCGAGCATCATGGTGTCCATCAGGTTTACGCCGTAGGTGAGCAGGTTCTGCAGCGCCAGCGACAGTGCCAGCACCATAAAGGATTTATAAAACGTCTTTTCCTTTATCATTACAACAACCCCTTGTCTTCAAAGCTGATCGGACGGAACGAACTGCAATATCTATCGTTCCGGTTCAGCTTTTTTACTTCTGCTAACAGCATACCGAATTTTCTTTGATTTGGCAATAACAAAATACTGCAATCTATTCATATTTTGTGCTATCATAGAAAGCAGAGGAGGGAGTGCCGTGAAGGTTTTCAGTGAGCCGGGTGTGCTGTCGCGCTCGGAACGATTTTTCTCAACGCCGTCCGCAACGGCTCGGCGGCTGTTTTACTATGTCACCCGCGTGGGACATTATTACTACGATGCGCGGTATAATTTCCTTGACAGCTGCGACATCGCCCATCTGGAAAGCCACAAGAATCTCTTTCTGACCTACGTTCGCTCGGGTACGATGTACTTCGAGACCGACCAGCTCTACTGCGCCGAGCGCGGACAGATCGGACTGGTGGACTGCCGCAGACCGCATCATTTTTATACCAAGGGCGACGCGGAAGCGCTCTGGATTCACTTTGACGGCGCAAATGCGGCGGCATTTTTCGAGCAGATACTCGCGTTCCGCGGCGGCAGGCAGGTGCTTACGCCGCCGGCGGATTTACGCATCGAGCAGGAGCTGGCACAGATCATTTCCGGCTTGCGCACCGGCGACATGACCGAGCTTGACCGCTCGCAGCGCATCTACCGAATCCTGTGCGCGCTGCTGTTTCCGGCGCAGGCGGGACCCGACCGGAAAAACGATGCCATTGCACAGGCGGTCAAGTATATCGGAGAACACCTGTTTGAACCGTTGTCCGTGGAGAAGGTAGCGGACGCGGTCAGCCTGAGTCCGTCGCATTTCTCGCGGCTGTTCCGCAGCACGACCGGATTTTCCCCGCACGAGTACATCATGCTGCACCGGATCGACGAGGCCAAGGCCCTGCTGCAGTCCACGACGCTTTCGGTCAAGGAAATTGCGTTCCGTGTCGGCTACCGCAGTGAGGTCAACTTTATTACAGCCTTCACCGAGAAAACCGGCGCAACACCGACCCAGTTCCGCAGAAATACGCTGTAAGTCGGTCTGCGGTTGCGGCGCGTTCCGGTCTTTGCTATAATAGTAGAAAAGGCAAGGGAGTGACCCCGTATGCGAGAACGCCCTCTGGTTTATCTGGTGCCGCCGATGGCTGCCGCGCTGTACGCGGCAGTCTGTCTGGAGCTGCCGGTGCAGCTGCATATCATTGCACCGATCGCGCTTCTTCTGGTGCTTGCGGCTGTGTTTCTGCGCCGCCGCAAGTGTCTGCTGAATGTGTTTGCTGTGCTGGCGGCTGCCGCTCTTGCGCTGACCGGCTTTGCCGTGTTCCGGGATTTGCGGGTCGTGCCCATTCGTGCTTTAGCCGGCGAAACGCAGGAGATCACCGCAGCCGCCCTGCGGGATGCCGAGGTGTACGACACCGACCAGCGCGTGCTGCTCTCGGCGGAGACTACGGACGGCAGGCGATTTCGCCTGCGGTGCTACTTGCCGGAAACCGAACCGCCATTGCTGGCAGGAGACAGGGTACGCGTCATGGCCACACTTTATGTGCCGGACACGCTCGGCGGCTTTGACCGTGCGGCGTATCAGGCGTCCGAGGGCTGCTATATCGCGGGCGCGTATGCGACCGACGAGGAGCACAACGCGGTGCAGTTCGAGGGCTTGGACTCTAAACGGGACAGCCTGCGCTTTGCGCCGCAGAGGATCGCACGGTTCTGCCGAAATGCGGTGCAGCGTGCCCTTCCGGAACGTGAAGCCGGACTGCTGACCGGACTGCTGGTCGGCGGCAGCAAAAATCTGAGCGACACCGACCAGACCGCGTTCCGCATTGCGGGTCTCAGCCATCTGGTGGCCGTTTCCGGACTGCACATCGGCTTTCTCGTCGGGTTCTGCACGCTGCTGTTCGGCAAACGGTGGGGAACGGTTGTGTCCATCCCGCTGGTGCTGCTGTTTGTGCCGGTCGCGGGAGCCACGCCGTCCGTGCTGCGCGCGGCACTGATGTACCTGACGGCCGCAGGCGGATTTCTGCTCCGGCGCCGGTCGCTGCATCCGTGCCGTCTCCTGTATCCTTTGCTCCGCAGCCCGCCAGCATACACATGCTTAAAACCGCTGCCAGAAATCCTAATGTCTTTTTCTTCATTCTAATACTTCCTATACCTTTCATTTTGTGCCTACCATGCGAAATGCATCATAGCACCGCCCATTATAACACATCCACCGGGCTATAACAAGGGTGACAATAACCGGCAGACCTGCTCTTTTATGCGGATCTTCAGGTTCCTTCCCGTGTAATAATCCCGGGTGATCTGACGGCAGACTTCCAGATCCCTGTGAAATATTTCCACCATTTCCCACGCCTTTTTTTCATCATATACCACCGCATTTACCTCAAAATTCAACGCAAAGCTGCGGATGTCCATGTTCGCTGTTCCGTAACACAGTACTCTGTCATCCACGATCATGCCCTTGCTGTGTAGAAAACCGTTGTTATAGGTATAACAGTTGGCCCCGGCCATGACCATATCGCCAAGATAAGAATAGGTGGCCCAATAGACAAACGGGTGATCTGGCATACATGGGATCATAATGTTCACTTCGATCCCGGACTTCACCGCGATCATCAGGGCATTCAGGATCGCCTCATCCGGGATAAAATACGGAGTCTGGATATAAATGCTTTTCTGTGCCTTGTTGATCAGACGCAGGTAATTATCATGGATCTGCTGAGTCGTCTTATCCGGACCACTGCTGATAATCTGCAGATCACAGAAATCTCTCGTACCTGCTTCGATTCCCCGGAACAGTTCCGGTTGTAAAAACAGATTCTCCCTCGCTGCATAATTCCAGTCCAGCACAAAGCGCGCCTGGAGACTGAGTACCGCACTTCCACGGATCCTCAGGTGTGTATCTCTCCAATGCCCGAATCTTTCATCCAGATCAATATATTCCTTCCCTACATTGAATCCGCCCACATAGGCCACCTTATTGTCAATGACTACGATCTTGCGGTGATTACGGTAGTTGATACGCAGCTGGAGTCTTCGCAGGATCGCCGGGAAAAACTCTGCCGTCTGCACGCCCTTTTCATTCAGCTTTCTCCAAAAGCTGTGCCGCACGGAACGACAGCCCATGGCATCGAACAGCACTCTCACTTCCACGCCCTGCGCCGCTTTTTCGATCAGAATATCCCTGATCTGGTTAAATAATACATCGTTTTTAATAATGTAGTATTGGATATGGATAAAATGCTCCGCATTCCGCAGATCTTCCATCAGCGCCCGGAATTTCTCATTGCCGTCGATGAAGATATCCACATCATTGTCCTTCGTCAGCATGGCTTCTCCGGCCTCCAGATTATACATGACCAGATCCTCATACCCCCGGATACTGTCATCCATTTCCTGGACATCCCGGGATCTCAGCCGATACTCCTGCTGTCTTATATCTTTACTGATGTGATCCTCCACCTCTTTGATCCGGAACATTTTCCGCTTATGCATATCCTGCCCCAGCAGCAGATAGAACACGAATCCCAGTACCGGTATAAAATACAACAAAAGCAACCATGCCCACACGCTCTTCGGATCCCGTCGCTGGAAAAACACGATCACGATGGCAAACAGCATATTAAAAAATACCAGATGGCTACAGAAAAAATCTATTCCTGTCTTTACGATCTCAAATGTTTCACTCATAATACTGCCTCTTCAGATGGAAAACATCCTTTTTCCTCAATATACCATAATATAAACCTTCTTTCCAGCAAAAGAGACTGACAAATGCCGAAAAATCAACATTCTCAGTCTCTTCTTATCTTTTGTATCCAAGCCGGCGGTCTCCGGCCGTGATATTTTATCCCTCTGTGATGAGTGTTCTCTTTCTATCCTGATCGCAGAATTCAATCACATAGGAACAATCCTGCAGATCTGCCTTCAGCTGTGCAGTACAGCCCTGATGTTCCCATACAAAGCAGATTCTGGATCCTTCACTGCTTACTTTGATCCGGCTTTCTTCCGAGAACGCCGGGCAGGAATTTCGGAATCGCAACAACTCCAGTTGCTGCTTTACAATCGGCTTACTCAAACCGCTGCATGCCTGTGCTGTCGTCAGATTTGTCCGATTGATCTCCTTATGTCCTCCGGGACCTGCCTTTTTCACCGCTTCGTAGTCGTTCTTTCCGGCGAACAGATCCAGATACCAGATCTGCGGTTTGCCCGGCATAAATATCTGCAAGGCTCTCGCAAGGAGCATCTTTCTCTCATCTTCGCCCAATGCACTGAAGTAGGTTGCATTCACCTGATAGTAAATGTTTTTCTGACCGTGAAGATCCTTCACATATCCCCCACGGGAGACAATAATGTCGATCAGTTTCTGAATCCGGTCCTCCGCCAGAATTCCTTTGAGATCCAACAGTGGAATCCCATCGTGACAGCCAAGCATATTCACGGTTCTGATATTTTTATCGATCAGCTCCTGTGCCCATCCGGCCAGATGTTCTCCGTTTCCCGATTCCAGGGCATCTATAATGAGTCCCGGCAGAAAGAAGTCATAGGTGACATATCCCTGCTCTGCTATCTTCTCATATATTTTTTCACTATAGCTTTCATGGATCTCCGGCAGAAGTTCCATACCGTACGGTTCCGCAATCTGTTTTATTTTGTTAAGCAGTTCCCAGGTGTCCGGCTGGTTCAAAAAATTCCGTTCTCCCGGTTTCTTCGGTGCATAGGCAAATGCATCCAGTCTCACAATTTTGGCACCATACCCTGCCAGTGTCTTTAATACTTCACGGTAGTACTCCCACACCTTTGGCGACTGGATATTCAGATCCATCTGACCAAGATAATACCGGTGCTGCTCCATGTAATTCCAGATCGTTGTAATCTGTTCTTTTGTCAGCCTTCCTGCTTTTCGCTCCAGAACGATTTCCTGTAAAATATCTGCCGGTTTTTTTCCTTCCGGGCAGCCCATGGACAGTTCCTGTGCAATAATTTCCGCCTGCATATATTGCAGATCGGCAGCTTTCATCAGTTCAGGCGCATTAACCTCAGGGTAGTTCACTTCCTGATAAAAAGTATTCCAGTAAGGGATCTCTCTGCCATCCGGAAAACGTACCATAAGAATGGGGAGTCCCGGCTTCCGGAAAAACATCTTTTTCAGATACTTTTCTTCCGGAAGGATATATCCCTGCTCCGTCATTTCTCCGCAGTCCTTCCAGAATTCATTCCAATTAATGAAGAAATCCTTGTACTCCGATTCTTCCCCTTTTGCAATGATATCCTGGAATTGCTTCGACAACACCGAAGCATGATTCAGAATAAAATCCAGCTTCAATTCAATCCCAAGCTTTTTTATTGCTTCCAATGTCTCGCCGGAAGCATACATCTTGTTCAGAGAATAATCAATCACAGAAAAGCCTCTGTCCAGATCCGCATGGTACAGACTGGGCAGAATATAGCAGGAAGAAAATGCTCCCTCTGCCTCTTCCGTTTTCAAAAAATCTACAACATCATCCAGGGTTCCGCCCAGACTATCCGGGTAGAGATTCAACATCGGTCCTATGTTCATAACATCTTTCCTTTTTATTTCTGAAGCTTCGGAACAAATTGCGCATATTCCTTCCGGTCTAACACCGTTCCGTCCCGGGTAACAATAAGTTTTGCTTTCTCAGACTGCTTTTTCAGCATTTTCTGCTCAATATCCAGTACCATCATCGTAAATGGGTTGTCTATCCATTGATCACGGTTTCTTTCCAGACGGCTCTGCAATGTCTCCTGGGGGGTACTGTCAAGGTAGATAGGGATATCCACACCGCTGTAGTATTCACTGTTGCTGTGTGTCCACTCCACCAACAGCACTTTTATTCCGGTGAAATCCTTCTCTTCATACCACAGTTCTGTCTCTTCGCGTCCCATATGTCTGACCCATAGCTTTTCTCCGCCGGCTTTAAACGCATGAACCAATCTGTTTACTTCCTCAAAATTAATTTCCTTTTCCGTGCCAAGATAATTTTCCAGAGCCCTTCTGCCGTTTCTGAGATAAGACTCATACCATGAATATTTTCCGACATGTTTTTCATCCGCATCATTTCCGGCTTTTTGAAATTCCTGAATGATTGTACATCGTTCTTCTGTATAAGTCTGCTCTTTCAGCATTCCCACAATTGCATTTTCTCTGAAAATCTGTAACCGCTCCGCATCATTGTACTTTGGAATTCTATGCGGATAAGCATCTCCTGACAGAATGTAATTTTCTATCCCTTTTTCCTTCAGGAAGCAGGAAAGTAACAATGCCGTCACTGTTTTTCCGGATCCGGAGCCTCCGCTTACTGCAACGACTACTTTTTCGGAACGTGTCTGCTTCGCACAGTTTTCAATCATGGGGAGCAGCTTTTGCATCAGTTTTTCTGCCAACGTAGTATCATATATTTTCAGTAGCTCCTTTGATGACGGTTCTGCTTCACTTTCCATTATGGTTCCTTTTTCTATCATATCTGTTCCTTTATCGTCATTATTTTACTTTGTGGACTCCCGGTCGATCAGTTCTACCGGAAATACAACCTGGGATGGAACCTTTTCACTCTTTACTTTTTTCACAATCGCTTCTATGGCATATTCACACATTTCCTGCACCGGCTGATGAATGGTCGTAATGGAAGGATACGTCAGTGTGGAAATCCAGGTATCATCGAATCCCACAATAGAGATATCCTCCGGAACACGTTTTCCCATTTTTTTGCATGCACGGATAATATTTGCAGCCATTACATCACTTGTTGCAAAAATTCCATCCAGATCCGAATTTTTTTTCAATAATTCCAAAATATTGTTGCCGAATTCTTCTGATAAGGGAGCCAACCTGTCTGTATAAACCACACGTCCACTGATTTTTTTATCCTCGCAGCACTTCATAAATGCCTTTTCTCTGCTATATGCAGGGATATTTTCCTTGGTAGGCGGGTTAAAAATTGCGATATTTCTGCATCCGGCATCAAACAGCCGGTTAGCCGCCAGAATACCACCCTGATAGTTATCGCAAAGAACTGCCGGAATGTTTTCCGCAATTTCTCTCTCAAAAGAGATCAGTGGACAGTTAGAATCCAGATGTTCCATCGTCTCTCCGATATGGCTGCACACAACAATTCCAAGAACTCTGTGTGAATAGAGCAGATCAATATACTGTAATTCTTTTTCCCTGCTGTTCTCGGAAATACAGACCATTATCTTGTAGTTGTGTTTTGTCACATAATGCTCCAGCCAGTGAAGGACCTTGCTAAAGTAAGGATGCTCTACAGATGGGAGAATCACCCCGATATAATCACTCTTCTGCCGGGATAAATTTCTCGCCATTTCGTTTGGCATATAGTTCAGCTTTTCCATGGCAGAATATACTTTTTCTCTCGTCTCTTCACTGATGTATCCACGATTATTCAATACTCTGGATACTGTTGTGGAGGTCACTCCTGCTTCTGCAGCTACATCTTTGATTGTTGGCATATTCCCTTCCCCTTATCTTACTTTTTTGCATCAGACAGTAACGGAAAGTCCGTCGTAAGTCAAAAGGAACCCCTCCTGACCTACCAGTCTTTCATATTCCTGCGGAATCATACCGCACATATGAGAATAATGATTCAGATAATATTCCGTATTCGGTGTCACTGCATGCATTCTGCGGAGTTTCTCCCGCAGCTCTACATTTTCCCGAATTCCCATATGCGTGTCACCATCCAGTATACCTCTGCAGGTATCCATACTGACGACGTCAAATTTTATGTTCTGTTGTTCTATAAAATCCAGTGTTTCCTCCGGAAAGACCCCTGTATCATTTGCATACAACAGGGTCGATCTTCCATCCTCGATCACAAAGATCAAAGCTTCCTCGTCCAGCTTGTGATATGCCTTTAAAGGTGTAAACTTTAAATGACCTATACGGAATGGTTCAAACTTTTGAATCCGGTGAAATCTCATCCTTGTCAGATCTACATGTGGATCCTTAGCTATTATCTCCATAATACCATCCCGAACCGCATCATTGCCATAAATTTCCATTACTTTTTTATCTTTTTTTTGAATCACGGATGCCATTTCCCGCAGTCGGAAGCATATTTCTGTGGTATTCAGGTGATCGGAATGGGAATGGGTAAATACTAGGTGATTCACCTCCGATAAATCCACATGGCTGTTAATGCATTGTGAAAAGATATCCGGGGACAGGTCGATCATCACCTCATCCACCAGAGTACAGCTACGTGTCTTTACATTTTTTCCTAACAACATTCTTACCTTACGACATGCTTCACACTGGCAGAAAATACTGGGGAATCCTTCTGCTCCGCCTGTTCCGAGATATCTGATTTCCACTTTATCACCCCTTAATTCCGCTGGATGTCACAGATGCCACAAACTGCTTCTGGAATACCAGGAATAATATCATCGTAGGAATAACCATTAATGTAGAGAACGCAAAGACCTGTCCCCAATCAGTATAGGTGTCGGAAAACAATGATTTTAAAGCCAGCGGCAGTGTTATGTAAGTACCGTATCTGGTAACCAGTGTGGGCCACAGCAGATCGCTCCAGGAACGGATGAATGCCATGATCGCAACAGTGGTAATGATCGGCTTAGACAAAGGCATCATGATTTTGGTAAATATTTTCCAGTAGCTGGCTCCATCAATAATTGCAGCCTCCTGCAATTCCTTCGGCATTCCCTTAAAATGATTATAGTATAGATACATGTACATGGGATATGCGACACTGGGAATGGCCAGTCCTATATATGTATTTAACAGTCCCAGTGAATTCACTGTCATAAAACGGTTAATGATAATGGACTCTGTAGGAATAATGCTCAATGCCACAATGGTGGATATAATGATTGCCTTTCCACGGAAATTAAGCATTCCCAGTGCATATCCGATCATTGCATTGATTGTGGTTGCCAGCAGGACAAAGATGATCGTTACTACAACGGAATTCTTGAAGAACTTGAAGAAATCCGCTTTCACAATAACATTGATATAGTTATCCAGTGACAGGTCTCCGTAAGGAATGAATGCTCTGATATTTGACATATCCGATTCGATCTGCGCATATGGTTTCAAAGAAGATACGAACAAAAATACGATCGGTCCGATGAAAATAGCTGCTATGAGCAAATATCCAAGATACATGCACAATTTCATAATGATTTTTTTCCTTTTTGACATTGCAGTTCTCATTCCCTAGTCCTCCTTTGCAAACTTATTCTGCAGAATTGAAATAACCATTACCAGCATAAAGAATGTAACTGCGATTGCGGAAGAGTATCCTACCTGTCCATTTACGAATCCGGCTTTGTACAACTGGAATACTACGGTCGTCGTTGCATTGGACGGTCCGCCGTTTGTCAGTACATACACCTGAGTGAATACTTTCAGGGAATTGATAATCACAGATACCAAAACGTATACCAGTGTGTTCTTCAATCCGGGTACCGTAATATAAATAAATTTCTCAAAGGTGGTACATCCATCAATTTCGGCAGCCTCATATAGTTCTTCGGAAATGTACTGCAGACCACTTAAAATGATCAACATCTGCATACCAAGATTCTGCCAGATATACATAATTGCCAGACACGGAAGTGCCAGATGCTGATCCTGAAGCCACTTCTGAGGTGCAATATGCAGCAGACCCAGAAACGAATTTAATAATCCGCTGGATTTGGAGGAAAAAATGAATGCCCAGATAACTGCCACTACAGTCATCGTTACAACCTGCGGACTGAAATAGATCAGTCGGAACACCTGTACGCCTTTGATCTTCTGGTTTACAAAAACCGCAAGCACGGTTCCGATCACCAATACCGAAGGCACTACGATCAGTGCATACAAAAATGTATTTTTAAAAGAAAGTACTGTCACTTTGCTTGTGAAAATCTCAATATAATTCTTCAACCCTACAAAAGCTGTTTCCATTCCCACTTTGGGAATCAGTTGTTTATTGGTAAATGAATACACAACAGACATTGCAAACGGTAAAATGATAAATACCAGTGCCAGCACCACTGCCGGTGTGCAGAACAGGAATGCGGCTTTTGACTCGCCACGTTGTAATCCGCTTTTTTTCTTAGAACTGTTTGCCATAAGTACTCCTTTTTTTATGAATAAGGCTGCCCTCACAGACAGCCTTATCCGATACTTCTTATTTCAGATTATTGAAAGTTCCATCCGTTCTCTGTAATAATTTCATCAATATTCGCAGCGGCATCGTGCAACTCTGTTGCAGGATCTGCGCCGGCATAGATATTACCGATAACGCTGGCCATTGCATCATAAATGGTCATATGTGCAGGGGTGTACGGACGCAGGAAGGAAATACCACTCTCCAGCTGCTGTCTGTACAGATACAGGGTACCTCCCTCACAATAGTCGGGGATTGCATCCATAACACTGGATCTTGCGGGAACCGCACCGTTGACATCTACTACCATCTTGATGTAATCGGGGTTGGTTGCTTCCTGCAGCATTGCCCATACAGCATCATCCTTTCCGGATTCCTGTGCTCCTGTGGTCATGATCATAACAGTAGAACCGGAGCAGGTGTAAACCCCGTGTCCCATATCAGGCAGGGGAACCAGGATCAGATCATCGCCAAGTGCAGCCTTATAATCCTGATACTTGGAATGTCCATACAGAGCCAGGGCATTCTCACCCTTCTGGAAAGAATCTTCATAATCACAGGTTGCATCTGCATATCCATCTGTGAACAGCTTTGCCAGGAAATCGAAAGAAGCAATTGTATTATCGCCGTCCAGAGTTCCTGTGCAAAGTCCGGTCTCACGATTCATGTAGTCTCCGCCAAAGCTTGCTACAAACGGCATCCAGGTGTAATACTCGGTGGAAGGTTTGTTCTGTCTTACATAGATGGGCCATTCTACACCGCTGTCTTTTAATTTCTTCAGCGCATCTTCAAACTCTGCTTTATCCCATGCATCCTTGTAATCGGCAGGAATTCTGACACCGGCATTCTCCAGCATGGATTTGTTAGCCCAGAAAGCCAGACCACTATCGAACTGTGCAACGGAAATGATGTGATCATTATAAGTGCACTCAGATACTACGCTGGGAAGATAATCATCCATCAGTTCATCGGTTACATAATCGTCCAGATTTGCTACCAGACCCGCTTCATAATATTTGGGGATCAGCAGATAGTCGGCAACTACAGCATCCGGCATGTCACCTGCAATAGAAGAAGTCTGCATCTTATTGTCCAATTCATCCTTGGAATAATACTCATCTGTAATGGTAATATTCAGATCACCTTCGATCTTGTCGAACATTTCACGGTATATATCATCTTCTGCGCCGGAGCTGATCCAGACTTTCACTTCTTTCCCTTCATAACCGCCCTGTGCATCTGTTGCAGCGGCTGCTGTTCCATCCGCAGTATTTGCCGTTGTTTCACTCTTGGACTCTGTAGCTGTGGCACCTGTCTCTGAGCTTCCACAAGCTGCTAATGATACGACCATCATTGCACTCAACAATCCTGCTAAAATTTTCTTTTTCATGTATTGTTCTCCTCTCTGAATCTATACATTTTGTAGATATGTAATTGTATGTCAACCGGTTACATATTTTGTAATTAAGAATATATACTAATTTTTATCGTGTGTCAACCGGTTACATATATAAATTTTCAACAAACTTGGATTTGATTTTTTGTATAGTTTCACTTTGTACTCCAATTTGACGCAGATATTCCGGAACTCCACCCCATTCCTGGTCAATCCAGTTCAGAATCCATTTCATGTTGTAGATATTGGAACCGGAAATATCGGTCGTAAATTTTGTAATATAGGTGCTGCTACATTGGTAATCCACCAGAATATCTTCCCTCTCCACTCCCACGGATGATAAGATCAGCATTGCCAGAATGCCGGTGCGGTCTTTGCCGGCTGCGCAATGGAACAATACCGCTCCCTCGGAATCAGCGACTACCTCTAGAGCTTTCTTGATCTCTTTTCCTCCGTTGCGAAGCATCAGGCGATACATGCGATGCAGCGTTTTGGTCTCCACCACACTACTGTTTACAACATCCA
>OLNM01002301.1_pt1 | contig 12260 bp, 7 predicted proteins | sample 1672391 | NCBI WGS metagenome assembly OLNM01 (sample SAMEA3136680, study PRJEB25190) | human gut metagenome | reverse complement strand
ATTAAATATATGTTATCTTTTATATAGGATAATTTTAGGAATATTATGGAGGTATATTTTGAAACAAACTAAAAATCAAAATAGTTATGAATGTAAACTCAACTACTTTGTATGTACATCTCTTTGTGCTACAAAACAATCCTATAAATATATAGATAAAGTATATAATTCAAATAAAAAAAAGTACGATAATTATTCAAAAGAATGCGCTTACTACAATTTAGCCAATTCTAGATTGTTAGAAGAGGAATTGTATTATAAAAAAACTCTCGGTATTATAACTAGTGGTGAAGAAAAAGAGTTTTATTATATACTTAGAATGACTTATAAAAAAGCGAATTTATTAGTAAAAAACAGCAACAATATAGTTAGACTAAGCGAATTATCTATAAAACCAAATACAGTCTCTCTAGAGGAGTTGCTTGGGAATTATGCAGCTACTATAATTTTAGCCCAAAGTGAAAATAAAAAATTAGATGAAGATGACTTTTTCTTTATAGCGTTTCAAGAAATGGTCAAACTTAGAACAAATCCACTTGTTCAAAGCATATTAAAATATACTTATATAGATAAAGATAGAAAGAAAAAGTTAAAACAAATTGAAATTGATTTATGTGATAAATACCCTAATATAACTAAGGGATTAAATGAATTATATATGCAAAAAGAAGACGGTTCATTAGATTTTGAAAAGTTAAACGATTATCAAAGAATAGCATATGCTCTAGATTTTGTGTATGAACTTGAAGGATTAAATATTATTCCATTACTTAATAATAAACCAAATAGCACTTCACATGAAATTTGTGAATTGATAAATATTTGGATTAATTGCAATGGTCAAGTAGATCCTTTAAATTACGATATTTTATATTCATATATAATAGTTGCGACTAAATTAAGAAGGCTTTTGGAAACATACAAAGATGCCAAAAAGATTTATTTTAGAGATATTGCCGACAAAGACAAACTATTAGAACAAGATGCTTTTGTCAATAAAATAATTCAAGAAAAGCACGATTTAGAAGCAAAATTTAATAAAACTAAAAGCGATTTGGAAAAAGAAAATGAAGAGTTAAAAGAAAAAATCAGACTCCTTGAAAATAAAAATAAGCAATTAGAAGAAGAAATCACCTTAGAACCAAGCATAAAAGATGAATTAGCTGAACTTAGAAATTTAATGTTTAATTTATCTAATTGTGAAGATACTCCGCCTACTAATAATGAGGTCGATATAAATAAATTAAATAACTTAAATGCAATATGTATCGGCGGAAATGACTCTTGGATAAACTCCATGAAAGAAGTTCTTCCTAATTGGGTATTTATAGCCTGTGGTGTCGAACACTTCGATACAGCTCTTCTTAAAAACAAAGATTATTTATTTGTAAATACAGTTTCAAATACACATTCTATGTACTATAAGGCTGTGGAAAATAAGGATAAAAATACTAAAATTAGATATATAAACGTTTTAAATCGAGATAGGGTTTTATATGAAATGGAAAATAGTTTATAGAAACTTTATTTTATATTTACAAATATTATTAATAAATAAATTACTATAGATGAGCGAAATTACTCTAAAGCACAAATCAATTTACACTCCCCACTCCTTTTTACATATAAAATGGGTGTTATAAAGTAATTTATATCACCCATTTTAAAAAGTCAAGACATGAAGTGTGCAACTATTTTAATAATATATTATTAAAATACTCATATTTTTGTTACAAATTCTATATCTATTTATTTTCTTCTTTCATCTTTTTAATAGCTTGTATAGCTTTTAAAGTTCCCATTTTTGAATGGTCAAATGTAAGTCCACCTTGGAAGTATACGTTGTATGGTTCTCTTATTGGGGCATCGGCACTAAGTTCGATTGATGAACCTTGAACGAATGCACCTGCTGCCATTATTACTTCGTCTTCATATCCTGGCATTGCCCATGGAACTGGTTTTACAAATGCATCAACTGGAGCTGCTGCTTGTACACCTTGGCAGAAGCTTATAACTTCTTCAGCATTGTTAAGTTTTACAACTTGTATTATATCACTTCTTAAATCGTCGTATTTTGGAAGAACATCGTATCCTAATTTTTCAAAAGCTCTAGCACAGAATATAGCTCCCATTACAGCTTGTGATGTAACATATGGTGCCATAAAGAATCCTTGAAGTACAGTTCTTGTAGTTCCGAAAGTAAGTCCACATTCTTTACCTATTCCTGGTGATGTTAATCTATAAGATATCATTTCTATTAAGTCAGCTCTACCAGCTATATATCCACCAGTTAAAGCAAGCCCACCTCCTGGGTTTTTGATAAGTGAACCAGCCATTACATCTGCTCCTACTTCTGTTGGTTCTTTAGTGTCTAAGAATTCACCGTAGCAGTTATCTACCATAACTATTATGTCTTTATTTACAGATTTAACAACATCTATAGCTTCTTTTATATCAGCTATACTAAGTGATTTTCTCCAAGAGTAACCTTTTGACCTTTGAATCATTACTAATTTAGTTCTCTCGTTTATTTTTTTCTTAACACCTTCTAAGTCTATATCTCCATTTTCTAAGAAATCAACTTCATCGTAAGTAACTCCGTATTCTTTTAATGAACCTTTTTCTTCTCTTATACCGATAACTCCTTGTAAGGTATCATATGGAGTTGATGTTATTGATAAAATCTCATCTCCTGGTCTAACAAGCCCTTGTACACATAAGCTAAGTGCATGTGTTCCATTAACTATTATAGGTCTAACAAGTGCATCTTCAGCCCCAAATACATTTGCATATATTTCTTCAACTTTTTCTCTACCGATATCATTGTATCCGTATCCTGTTGTCCAGTTGAAGTGGTTGTCTGATAAATTAGCTTCTTGCATTGCTTTTAACACTTTATATTGGTTAAATTCTCTTATTTCTTTTATTTCATCAAATTTTTCTTTTATATCTTCCATTACTTCTTGTGATAATTCAAATACTTCATCATCTAAATCATAAAACTGTTTTAATAATTCGCTAGTTTCTTTTAACATATCTTTCTCCTACTTTATTTTTATTTATATATAAACTATATTTTTTTAAGTTATTGTATAAAATTTATCTAATTTTATATTTTTATTTTATCTATAATTATCCAACATTTTAAATTTTAACATACACTTTTTCTTTGTTCAAGACAGAAAAAAGGTACTTATATAAACTAATAAATAATTATTAATTTACATAAGTACCTTTTCTTCTAGAAAAATTCTAAATTTAAAATAATTTTAATTTATATAGTACTATCTATTATTTTGTTGATTTTGTAAGTTTATGTATTTACTTGGTACTATTGTTGAAACAGCATGTTTATATATCATGTTTTGTTGTCTGTTTTCACCTTCAAGTAAGATTATATAACTATCAAATCCTCTTACATTTCCTTTTACTTGTACCCCATTCATTAAGAATATTGTAACTGGTATTCTTTCTTTTCTAGCATTATTTAAAAATAAATCTTGTAAATTTAAAACTGTATTTTTCATTTTAATGCCCTCCCTGATAAGTTTATTTATATTTTTATTAATTTTAGAAAATCTATAAAGAAATCTTTATCCCAAAAATCCTCATAGATTTTCTTTGTACATTTAAGTGTTATTGTTACAAAAATCACATAGTAATTTCTTGTATTCAATAATTTATATAGTACTCTATACTATTATTTTATACAATTTCTAGCAATTTTTCAATATGATTAATGATATCTTCTTTTAAAATTTCTATATCTTGGTATTTATCTAAATCGAACCACTTAGCATCTTGATATCTTTTAAACCAAGTTAACTGGCGCTTTGCATATCTTCTTGAATCTCTTTTTATAATTTCTATAGCTTCATCATAAGTATACTCACCATCTAGATATTTTATCATTTCTTTATATCCTATCCCCTGCATAGAAATCATATCTTTTGTATAACCCATTTTAAGTAGTTCTTTAACTTCGTCTAATAGTCCATTTTCTAGCATTATATCCACTCTTTTATTTATTCTTTGATATAAAACTTCCCTATCTCTATTTAAAACTATTATTATAGGTTTGTATTTTTCGTTGTATCTAAGATCTTTTGAAAAATCGTTCATTTTTTGTCCACTCATACAAACTTCTATAGCTCTTATAACCCTCTTTGTGTTGTTTTTGTGGATTCTGTTTGCTGCCTCTTCATCTAAACCTCTTAGTTTTTCATGCATATAATCTATGCCGTTTTCTGCCAGTTCTTGTTCTAATTTTTCTCTTATTTCATTATTTGCATTTGATTTTGCAAAGTCCATATTGTATATAAGGGAGTTTAGATATAGCCCTGTCCCACCAGTTATAAGTACGTTTTTTCCTTTTTTATTTATTTCTTCTATATATTTTTCGCTTCGCATTTGAAACTCACTTACTGAAAAGGGAACATCAGGTGTTACTTCATCTATCATATAATGAACTACCCCGTCCATCTCTTCTTTTGTGACTTTTGCACTACCTATATCCATATATTTATATATTTGCATTGAATCTGCAGATATTATCTCTGCATTTAATGATTTAGAAAGCTTAATCGATAAATCAGTTTTTCCAACTGCTGTTGGACCTGTAAGTATTATAAGCGGTATTTTCTTCATTATATATCTTCCTCAATTCTAATTTATATATTTACATAATTCTCTTAAACATTTTTTCTATTTCTTTTTTTGATATTTCAACCATCGAAGGTCTGCCATGTGGGCAAGTGTATGGATTTTCACACTTTTCCATTTTTGAAAGCAGTGAATTTATCTCATCAAAATGGATTTTGTCGTTTGCCTTAATAGCTGCTCTACAAGACATAGATGCTATTTTATCCATTTTTAAATCGTAGCTACTTTCTAAGTCCCCTATATTGTCTATTATTTGGAATATAAATTTTTCAGATTGTGCAACTCCAAAAATATTCGGCACACCTCTGACCATAATATGATTATCTCCAAATATCTCGATTTCAAAACCGAACTTCATAAATAAATTAAGATTTTTTTCAACATCTAACATATCTACACTAGAAAGTTCAATTACAATTGGATCAAGTAACATCTGCATATCGATATTTTGATTTTTAAACTTAGTCATATACTCCTCATAAAGAACTTTTTCGTGAGCGGCATGTTGGTCTAATAAATACATAGAAGTCCCTTTTTCAAGTACTATATAAGTATTTAAAATCGTTCCAATCACCTTAAAATCACTAGCTCTAAAATGAGTATTTTGTGAATTATCAACTATTTTATCTAGTATATCATCTTGTTCTTCTAAAAATGATGCTTGTGTCGATATTTCTTCTAATTTCTTATCGATATCGTTATATTTACTTTCTTTAGTATTATTTTCTATATAACCCATATTGCTATAGTAGTCAGATTGTTCTTCCTCATGAATTCTATCGAAATTGTTATTATTTAAAGATTCACCATAGCTTATATTATCATGTAAATCTTCTTTTGATTTATCTATATGATTTTTTTCTTCTAAAGCCTCTTTAAAAGATTTAAATGTTGATAAATCATCTCTTTCATTTATTTTAATGGCTTCTTGGTCTTTGTTCTCATATTCATTATTTTCTTTTACTTTATATTCTATATTCTTCGCTACATTAATATTTTGGACTTCTGTTTTATTTTCTTCAATTTGATTTAATTTATTTTGGACGTAATTTTCACTACTATCATAAGATTTATATTTTCCTATAAGGCTTATATTTAAAAGCTTATTTTTTATTACATCTCTTATTTTTATATACACTTCTTTTTCGTCTTGGAATTTCACTTCAAGCTTTGTAGGGTGTATATTTACGTCGATTTCGCTCGGATTGATTTTTATATTTAAAAAGCAAACGCCAAATTTATTTATTGGAATTATACTTTTATAACTTTCATTTATAGCGTCTAATATTACCTTACTTTTTACAAAACGCTTGTTTATATAGATATGTTGAAGATTTTTATTAGATCTATATATATTGTTATTTCCAATATATCCAGAGATTTTTATTTTTTCATCTTCGTAATCTACTTCAATTAAATTGTCTGTGATTTCTTTTCCATAAATACTTCTTATTACACTTATAAGTTTGTTATCTCCAGGCGTATTTAACATAAGTTTTGAATTATTTATATATTTTAATCTTACATTTGGATTCCCTATTGCAAGTTTATTTATCAAATCACTTATATTAATAGTTTCGGCGTGAGTTGATTTTAAAAATTTAGCTCTAACTGGAGTGTTGAAAAACAAGTCTTTTACAGTTATTGTTGTACCATCTTTTGTTCCAACGGGCTCTTTTTTAATTATCTTTGAACCGCTTAAAACTATCTTTGTCCCTATCATCTCTTCTTTCGTTTTTGTGACCATTTCTATATTTGAAACAGCAGATATTGAAGCTAATGCCTCTCCTCTAAAACCAAGTGAGTATAAGTCAAATAAATCGTCTATACTTTTTATCTTACTTGTAGCATGTCTTAAAAAGCATTTTTCGACTTCACTAGATAATATTCCTTCTCCGTTATCGCTTATTTTAATACATTTTTTCCCGCCATCAGTAATATCGACCACAACTTGAGTCGCTCCTGAATCTATTGCATTTTCTAAAAGTTCTTTTACTACAGAAGAAGGTCTTTCAACGACCTCTCCTGCAGCTATTTTATTTATTGTTAAATCATCTAAAATATTTATATACTTACCCATCTAATCCCTCCAAGAGGTTATTTTGGTTTAAGTTCAAATAACCGATTACTTATTTTCTTTTGCTTTTTTTTGTAGATTATATAATGTGTTTACACAGTCGATTAAATTCATATTTAATATATCTAAGTTTAAAAGCTCGTCTAATACTTCGCTATTTGGAGTTATATTTCCAAATGATATTTGCGAATCTTCTTCTTTTAATTTAGTATAATTTGCATTTAATTTATTATAATCTTTTTTCATTTTTTTATGTTCTTTTAATAAAGTCTCATGCTCTAATTTTAAAGAGTCATATTCATTTTTTAAATTAGAGTTTTCGATTTTATTTAGTTCATTTTCAAAACTAAATAAATCTTGTGGTGCTTTGTATAAAGATGCATTTTCACTTTCTTTTACAACTTCTTTAGAAATATCTATTGTAGAAGTTATAGCAACTTCGGAATTAGTTTTTGCTATTTTATCTTTATCAAAATTACCAGTTAAGACTTCACCATTAAATATATGGTTTTTCTCTAAATCGCTTAAAATTTCTGATGAACGTTCTATAACTTGATCTGGTAGTTTTGCAAGTTTTGCAACGTATATACCGTAACTTTTATCCGCTGGTTGTTCAACTATTTTTCTAAGGAATATTATATTTTCTCCGTCGTCTTTTACTGAAATCGAGTAGTTTTTAACTTCTCTAAACTCGTTTTCTAAATCTGTAAGCTCGTGATAGTGAGTCGCAAATAAAGTCTTACATTTTATATTGCTTTGGATATATTCAACTATAGCCCAAGCTAAACTTATACCGTCGTAAGTCGATGTACCCCTACCGATTTCGTCTAAGATTACGAAACTCTTTGAAGTAGCATTTTTAAGTATTTGTGAAACTTCGTTCATCTCTACCATAAATGTAGATTGGCCAGAAGACAAGTCATCACTCGCCCCAACTCTTGTAAATATTCTATCGCATATTGGAATATCTGCAAAATCCGCTGGGACAAAACTTCCCATATGTGCCATAAGTACTATTATCGCACTTTGTCTCATATAAGTCGATTTACCTGCCATATTAGGCCCTGTGATTATATTTATAATATTTTCATCGTCACTTAAATAAGTGTCGTTTGGCACAAAGTTTTCTTCACCAACTATATTTTCAACAACTGGGTGACGTCCGTTTTTAATGTCAAGTTTATTGTTGTCGTTTATATTAGGTTTTACATAGTTATTTAAGTCAGCCACTGTTGCAAATGAGGTAAATACATCTATATTTGCTATTATTTTAGCTACATTTTGTATTCTATCTATATTATCGTAGATGTATTTTCTAACTTGTACAAATAATTCGTATTCAAGCACACCTATTTTTTCTTTTGCATGAAGTATTTTATCTTCTATTATTTTTAATTCTTCAGTTATATATCTTTCTGCATTACTTAGGGTTTGCTTTCTTATATAGCTGTCGTCTATATTAGCAGTAGCTAAGTTAGCCTTTGTTATTTCTATATAATATCCAAACACTTTATTAAATCCTATTTTTAAAGATTTAACTCCTGTTTTTTCTTTCTCACGGTTTTCGATTTCTTTAATCATAAACGCGCCGTTTGTTGAAACTTCTCTAAGCTCTCTTAATTCTTCATTATAGCTTGACTGAATTATATTTCCATCTTTTATAGTTATGCTAGGCTCTGGAAGGATTGCTCTATCTATTAAGTCGTAAATATCATCAAGTGTTTCCATCTTACCTGCATAGTTTTTTAGTATCTCAGCATCAGAGTCTTCTATTCTTCTTTTAAGCTCTGGTAATTTTTCAATCGAGTTTTTTAAGTTTATAAGTTCTTTTGGTGTAACTTTTTCAAACGCGATTTTACCGCATATACGCTCTATATCATATACATTTTTTAAGATTTCGATTAAATCGATTCTAAGTGAGTAATCGTCTTTTATCTCCTCAATTACGTCTAATCTATTTTGTATTCTCTTTTTATCCACTAATGGCTCTTCAACATATTTTCTAAGCATTCTTCCACCCATAGCAGTCGAAGTTTTATCTAGTACGTGAAGTAGTGAGCCTTTCTTTTTCTTAGTTCTTATAGTTTCTGTAAGCTCTAAGTTTGAACGAGTAAACATATCAAGCACCATGTAATTTGATGAGTTGTATACGTTTATATTATTTATATTAGAAGTTACTTGTTTTTGAGTATTGTATATATAGTTTAATAAAACACATAAACTTCTATTTATAAGTCCATTCTCATCAAATTTAACTTTGCTTAGATACTCATCGCTAAAGTATTGTTTTAATATATTTTCATCTAAATAAGCTTCATCAAAATTTGTATTTAAATATATATTTGATAAAGAAGCAATGGCCTCTAGGTTTTTTATATAATCTAAATCATTTATTATTATCTCAGATGGAGAAACTTTTGCGATTTCCTCGATTAACTTGTCTCTTTTTAAGACAGTCGCATTAGTCTCACCTGTACTTATATCTACATAAGAAAGACCTATATTATCATTTTCTTTATATAAAGACATAAGGTAGTTATTTTTCTTGTTTTCAAGTAAATTTCCTTCAAGAACAGTACCTGGAGTTACAACTCTTATTACTTCTCTTTTCACGATTCCTTTTGCAAGAGCTGGATCTTCCATTTGTTCGCCTATTGCTACTTTATATCCGTTTTCAACTAATTTTGATATATATGCATTTGCAGCATGAAACGGAACTCCACACATAGGAGCCCTTTCTTCAAGCCCACAAGCTTTTCCTGTTAGCGCTATTTCTAGTACTTTTGATGCTACTATTGCATCTTCAAAGAACATTTCATAAAAATCTCCTAATCTAAAAAACAATATACAATCAGGATATTTTTCTTTCGTATCGAAATACTGCTTCATCATAGGAGTTAATTTACTTCTGTCGATTTCCATTTTGTTTATATTGCCAAAATATATTGGCTACTCCTTTCTTTTTTATTTTAAGTCGTAATATTTTATTGTTATCTTTTTAATACAATATATACTAATTAAATTTATCTTTTCTCTTAATAAGTTTTGTAATACTTTTTGAACCTCTCCTAAAGTCATTAAATCTGGGATTAATTCATCAACAACAGCACTATATCTTTCTTTAGCTGAATCTATAATTAACTTAACTTCTTGTCTTCCAATAAGTTCATGTGCTTTTGATTTTATTATTTCTAACAAGTGAGTAACTAATATTGTTGTTGGATCTACAACAGTTAAACCATATAACTCAGCTTCTTCTGCTTTATCAGAATTTATCCATAATGCATCAAGACCAAATGTAGGTTCTTTAACTCTTATTCCATCAATATCAATTTCACCACCCATAGGATTCATACATAATAACATTGTTGGCATAAGATCGTATGTAGCCACCACATTTCCTTTTATTTTTATACTATATTGATTTGGATTTAGTTGAAGATTATCTCTGATTCTTATTGGCTGTACCAATATCCCCATATCAATTGCACATTGTCTTCTTATAGAAACTATTCTTTGTAATAAATCGCCACCATTTGCTTCATCAGCAAGTGGTATAAGACCATATCCAATTTCAACTTCTATCGGCTCAACATTTATAAGGCTAGACACATCTTCTGCCATTTCTATACTAGGTTTAGTATCTTCAGCTTCACTTTGTATAGATTGTAATTCCTCTTGTTTTTGTTTTTCTTTTTCTTCTTTATTTAATAAAAATGAAGTAGCTAATGCACCAGCACCTAATGTGAAAAACGATAATTTAGGAAGTCCTGGAAGAAATCCTAAAACTAATAAAACTGCTCCTGTCATCCCAATAGTTACAGGTGCAGATGTTAACTCTATATTATAGCAAAATTCTTTTCACTACTAGACTTTGTAACTAGTATACCTGCAGATACAGATATTAATAATGCTGATATCTGACTTACAAGACCATCTCCTATAGTAAGTCTTATAAAGTTTTGTACAGCTTCACCAAAACTCATATCCATCATAACAACACCAATAATAATTCCACCTATTACATTTATTATTGTTACAATTATACCTGCTATTGCATCTCCTTTTACGAACTTAGATGCACCATCCATAGCACCATAAAAGTCTACTTCTTGCTGTAATTCTGCTCTTTTTTTTCTTGCAGTTTTTTCGTCTATTATTCCTGCACCTAAATCTGCATCTATACTCATTTGTTTACCAGGCATTGCATCAAGAGTAAATCTTGCAGATACCTCTGATACCCTACCTGAACCATTTGTTATTACCACAAATTGTACTATCATTATAATTAAGAATATAATTACGCCAACTACATAATTTCCACCAACAACGAAGCTACCAAATGATTCTATAACACTTCCTGCGTAACCTTGTCCTAATATAAGTCTTGTTGATGATATATTTAAACCTAATCTAAATAATGTTGTAACAAGCAATATTGTTGGAAACATAGATAGCTGTAATACATTAGTTGAAAAAAGAGTAAGTAGTAATATAAGAATTGATAATGCTATGTTTACTGATAACAATACATCTAGTAAAAATGGCGGAAGTGGGATTATTATCATTAATACTATTCCTAGTATTCCAAATCCGGCCAATATATCAAATCTGCCTTTTAAACTTAATTTATCCATATTTAACCTCTTCTTAATAACTACTTATATTTATTTTTTATCTTATACACAGCTACTAATACTTCAGCAACTGCTTTATACATTTCTTCTGGTATTTCTTGATCTATCTCAACCTCTCTGTAAATAAGTCTTGCTAGAGGTACATTTTCGATAATCGGTATATCATGACTTTTGGCTATTTCTCTTATTCTAAATGCAACTTCATCTACACCTTTTGCAACTACAATCGGAGTTGTATCTTTTCCTTGTTCATATCTTATCGCTATAGATATATGAGTAGGATTTGTTAAAATCACAGTGGATGATGGAACAGCTTGCATCATTCTTTGATTTGCCATTTGTCTTTGTTTCTGTTTTATCTTTCCTTTTATATGAGGGTCTCCTTCCATCTGTTTATATTCTTCTTTGACTTCTTGCTTTGTCATCTTTAAGCCTTTTTTGTGACTAAATTTTTCATATCCATAGTCAAGTGCTGCTACAACAGCTACTGCTAATGTTATACTAGTTAAAATACTTTTTATAAGGTCAAGTACTATATTAAACAGATATGGTAAATAGATGTCCCCACTTTTTATTATTCCTTCAAAGTTCTTACTCATAAATGAATATCCAAGATATATCATTATACATATAACGACCATACTTTTTATAAGATTTACTATTGCTTTCATTGAAAACATATTTTTTAATCCTGTTAATGGATTTAATTTAGAAAACTTCGGTTTCAAACTTTCCATTGAAAAGAACAAACCTGTTTGAATTAAACTACCTAAAATTCCAAATACCATAATAATTAAGCTTATTGGCAAAACAATCTTCATAAAAGACATCATTACCTTAAACATTAATATTTTTATAGTATTATCATTCATAGTCATACTAAA
>OLNM01002299.1_pt1 | contig 12265 bp, 19 predicted proteins | sample 1672391 | NCBI WGS metagenome assembly OLNM01 (sample SAMEA3136680, study PRJEB25190) | human gut metagenome | reverse complement strand
ATGCTTTGCTTGAGCGCCTAGAGGATGAACAACGTGCAGAACGAGAAAAGAATCACCATAGAGCAGAACAGAAAAAGTAAATATAATAAGGAGTGATTGAATGCTGATTTTTCTCTACATCATTTATGTGGTCGTTTCCCTTCTGCGTGAAAGCTACTTGGAATTTGTTGCTGCGGAATATTATTGTGACAAATGCAGATGGGTAGCGGAAAGTAAGCGGAACGGAACGTACAAGCCGGATGGGCTTTGGTAAGTAAAACAGAACAGAATACTGAACAGAATTGGAGGATACATAGAAATGCACATGAATCCGAAAATCGGAGATATTTATTGGATTAGATTTGACGGCGAGGGCAGCGCACAGCGCGGCCTTCGCCCAGGAGTGATTTTTTCAAACAACAAGGGCAACAATTATGGGTCAACGATTATTGCCTTGCCGGTCACGTCGAAAGTCAAGAACAGATACCTGCCGACAAATGTGCCGATTAAAGCGACGGCTTCCGGCCTGCGGCAGGATAGCGTTGTGATTTGCAACAGCCCGGAAACAGTACCAAAGGATAATATCGGTTCGTATATCTCTACCCTGTCGGCGGATGACATGGCTCGGATCACGGCCGGAAACATGATTGCAACAGGAGCGGCGATGTTTTTGGATGTTGGATTTTTTGAGTCTCTGCGTAGACAGACGGAGAAGCTGAACAGCGTGTGTTAATTAGCAGGAAGGATGAACAGAAAATGACCAAAAAACAGATCTCCGCGCTCAAGCGGATTGCGAAACGAAACAGAAAAGGTTCGGTCGAATATGCCAGAACAGATATAGATGGACACACGTCGTTTCTTGTTACGGATGGTTGCGTTCTTGTTGCCCAGTACGACACATCCATTGTGGATGGAGAAGAAATCCAGAACAGCGATGTTCCATTTGATGCCGGATTCGATATCATTCAGGAAATGAGTATCGTTTCGGATTCGGTTAGCGGATACCTTGTCTCCGATATACCGGAGCTAACGACGGCTATTCCCGAATGGTTGCGGGAGCATTGCTATTACAGACGCCCGTCGGATGTTGCCCCGGTTATTGATTTGAAAGCATATAACGGTGAATTTGGAAGCGTCAGCGGACTATTTAACGTAAAGCTTGTAAAAGATGCCATTGAGGCTGTCGGGAAGAATGCACGTTGTTGGCTTGTGAAATCGGATGAGCACCCGTGCAAATCCCCCTTCCTGTTTGTCGCACCGGAGAAAACCATGTGGACGAACAGCGGAATTCGCGCAGTCGTGTTGCCGATCGCGCGATAAATTCGGACTTGTAAAAATCAAGGATATACATTATTATACTATACAGATGTTTAAATAAAAGGAGAACATATTATGACGATGGATGAATACATTGAGAGGAAGAAACTTGAGGAAGCATTTGATAATGCTGACCCTGACGTCTGTGAAAGCGATCTAGACGGGCACAGCGATTGGGGGTTCGGAAGGGAAAATGTCCGAGATGTGATTAGAGGCGTTCCTGCCGCCGACGTTGCGCCGGTGGTGCATGGGCGGTGGGCGCATCTTGGCGGAGACGAGTGGTGCTGCTCTGCGTGTGGATTTGTTATCACCACTGAGGGCAGTTGGGATAAGCCAACTAAAAAATATTGTGAGGATTGCGGCGCGAGAATGGACGGTGACGACGATGAGCTTGATTGATGCGGATCGGTTGTCCAAAGCCATATATGAGAATGTCTCCGCTGTATGTAAATGCCAAAATGAATAATTGCAATGGAAAAATTCCAGTAAGATTGATTAAAACATACAACATTCAGCTTTTGGACGAAAATACGCTTGTCATAGAGACAGGCGTCTCCGCAAAAGATATACTCTTGATTGAAGAATACAAAAAGGAAATCATGGATGCACTCAAAGCACGTCAAAAAGCTGAACAGGCATCTGCTTCGGAATTTCAGGACAAAATTGATGCTATTCCAGGCTTGAAAGAGGTCGAATCAGTGCTAGAAGATGTGGCTACATGGTCGTATATAAGGAGGGACAAAACACCTCCTGAGTACGATTTGCAATCAATGCAGGTGAAATATCCGAGAGCGTTTGCCTATCTGAAATCCAGAGAATATGAACGGTCGGCGAATCGGATGAAAGCGCAAGCCGGACGCGACGCTGTTGTAAAAATCGTGAATGGCGAGGACTATCAGTTCCAAGTGGGAAATGGAAGAATTGGTTGCAGAGCATATTTTCTCGTCAATCGTCCCTACGGCAAAAGCCGGTGGCTTGTGAGAAATCATAAGCCCTGATTGACTACCCTAAGCATTACGAATGCTACGTTACTCAAGAATATATAGGCACCGGTTGGCGTAAAAATGTCAAAGGCGGTGAGATATGATGGAATACTGTCAAAAATTCAGAATATATCCAACTGCGTCACAAAGTCAGCAGATTCAGAAGACATTTGGTTGTTGCCGGTTCGTTTGGAACTACTATCTTGCAAAAAGGAAAGAGTTATACGAAACTGACGGTCAAACACTGAATTACAATAAATGTTCTGCTGATATGACGCAGTTAAAGAAATCGTTGGAATGGCTTCGTGAAGTGGATGTAACTGCATTAAGAAACTCTCTTAGAGACTTAGATGCTGCTTACCAGAATTTCTTCCGTAGAGTAAAGAACGGAGAGAAACCGGGCTTCCCTCGTTTCAAGAGCAAACACAATCATCGGCAGAGTTATCGAAGTCAGTGTAGCAACGGGAACATTAAAGTCTTTGACAAATCCATTCAACTTCCGAAATTAGGAAAAGTCAAATGTCGAGTATCAAAGCAAGTAAAAGGTCGGATTCTTTCTGCGACGGTCAGTCAGAATCCTAGTGGAAAGTATTTCGTCGCTATTTGTTGCACAGACGTAGAAATGGAGCAACTTCCTAAGACCGGTGCGACTGTCGGATTAGACATGGGCATTAAGTCATTTGCTGTCACGCCAGATGGTATTGAATATCTGAATCACAAGTATCTTGCGAAATCAGAGAAGAAACTAGTCAAATTACAGCGGCAGCTCTCCCGAAAAACAAAGGGGAGCAACCGCTGGAATAAGTCCAGAATCAAAGTTGCAAGAGCGCACGAACACGTAGCAAATCAGAGACAGGACACGATGCAAAAATTGTCTACTCAGCTCATCCGAGAGAATGACGTGATTTGTATCGAAGATTTAGCACCTAAGAATATGGTGCGAAATCACCACTTAGCAAAGGCCATTTCAGATGCAGGATGGGGTGAGTTTCGTGTGCAGTTGCAGTACAAAGCGGATTGGTATGGAAAGAAAGTTGTGGCTATCGACCGCTTCTATCCGTCTAGTCAACTTTGTTCCTGCTGCGGAACGCAGTGGGTAGGAACAAAAGACTTGTCCGTGAGAAACTGGGTTTGTCCTGTCTGCGGCGCACGTCACGATAGAGACGTGAACGCCGCACAGAATATCTTGAATGAAGGATTGCGCCTGCTGGCGTAACCATATAGTAGGGCGGGACACGCCCGAATTTAAGCTCGTGGAGATCATGCAAGACCTAGTAATAGGCAATGGTCGTTGAAGCGAGAATCCCCTGAATTTAGTCATTGGGAGTGTCAAAAAGGGATAATATTTCGGTAACAGAACAATGCATAATAAAAACGCCGTGGAATGATCCACGGCGTTTCTTCATTCAAGTTGATTCGATATTTCTGCAAGGTCTTTTTGATGCCGATAAATCCATGTTGCGATATGTGATAAGCAGCGGATTTCAATTCCGCAGCTCTTGCCGGATAAATCTAGGGAATATATCACGTCTGCTATCCCCTTTTCTTCCTCTACAAGTTCCGCTAGCCGCGTCACTTGGTCGTATGTCAAATTTCCCATGCTTCTCCCCTACTAAATGATCCACAAATCCTCCACTATCGTATTCAGCGCCCTTGCGATTCTAATTGCCGTATCGACTTTTGGGATGTGCACCCCAGTCTCAATCATGCTGAGCGTTGAGCGAGCTATACCGGCCTCATAGGCAAGCACCTCCTGTTTTATTTGCTTATCTACACGGGCTTCTTTTACTCTGCTATACAAATAATACCCTCTTTTCATGTTCCAGTAAATAGGATGTCACTATGATGACATTTTTCTTCGTTTGAAAGGATTTCATTTGTAGGATTTCCGTGAAGTAAGCAAAAATACGTAGAAAAAATCCCCACACGAAATGTGTAGGGATTTAAAAATATGAATGTGACTATGATGCCTGTTTATCTAAAACGACGGATACTTGTTCCGGATGCGCCACGCACGAGAAGGCCAAGCGTTATTTGTCAGAAACTCTATGTTTATATAGAGCATTTTGCGTCAATTTCGGCTTTTGAGTGCTCGCCGGTCAACTTATACCACCAATTTGCAAGCCGATACAGAGCTAAAAATATACGTATTATTACTGAGTTCAAGATTATGCAAAAATAGTCGCCAAATTAAACGGATTGTGTTTGTGCATAATTTCTGCTTGATTTTTTATTTTGAAAATGATAGTATTAAATTGAAGAAAGCGATTGCGGATTATTCTTCAGATGCGTCATCTTTATCTTGGAACGCTTCGTCGAATCCGGCCTTTAGGATGCGCATCATTCTGTCTTTGTCCTCGTCAGTCATGCGCGACATGGCTTTTTCGAGTGACAGCAGCATATTGTCCTTAAAAACGTTCTTCTCCACGTCCGTAAGGCCGAGCAGGTAGTCCGTAGACACATCAAAGTAGGATGCAACGGCCGCTACCTTCTCTGCTGTCGGCGAGGACTTGCGCCATTTACCGATTGCTCCATTGCTCAGATTTAGACGCTTTTCTAATTCCGAGATAGCAATTCCATTGTTTTGACATAGCGCTTGCACGCGATCAAAAATGTTTTTCTTCATTAAAACACACCGTTTTAGAAATTTCTCTAATTTTATATTGACATAACATAGTGGACGTGATATATTATGACCATGTTAGAAACTTTTCTATACCATTGTCCACACAAACACAATAGAATATTTTCATATCTTAGGTAAATATACCGCTAAGAATGGCGATTGTCAATACATATTTCAATATGGAGGGGATTCGGACAATGAAAATTAGAAAAGTGTTTGCTGAAGGAAAGAAATACATGACCAAAACCGGCGTTGCGGATGTGCCATTTGAAAACTACGAGTTGCGATCAGCGAATAGTAATTCCCCTATCGTAAAATATAACGGCGGAGTATGGGATGAACTTCTGTCATATATTTGCGAAGAGATTGCGATAGATATTGGAAACGACCTCGCAGATGATGAGCTGACGGAAATCAAGCGTCGTGTACGTAATAGCGCAGAAATCTCTATCGTTATGGACATGAAACATATGCGGCTTTTCTCTGATGTTGATGAGGCGACTGGTAAGTACACCACGTATCATGCCGGTCTTATGGTGCTTTACGATCTGTCCTCGTATGGATATAGCGACAACTTTTCATGTGTGTTGCTTTTGGATGAGGCTGAACTGAGGCATTTCGTGTCTGAGTTTTTTAATCAGACGTATGAACAGGCCGGAATGAATGAGGTGGCGTTTGAAATGAATAAAGAAATTGCGCATTCGTTGCTCGGATAAGCTCAAGCAAAATTGTGCATTTTGGATTTTTCCTCTTGACTGGAATTTTAGGTAGTGCTATAATTGAGACAATCAAAATATAGCAATATCAATAGGAGGACAGGCGTCATGAGTGAAAATGCGCTGCGTGATGCGTTCGTTGAATGTGTAGAAAATAATGCATTTCAGATAGAGCTGCCAACAAGTCGCGTCAAAATTTTGATGGGCAAACTGGATGCAAATTTTGAGAATATGCATACGGAAGAAGACTGCATTAAAGTATGTCAGTCATTCTACTCAAGAAATATAAAAGTTTTTTGCCGTTACAAGAATGTGATTCTGAAATACATCGAATTTGCGATCAGTCGTGGAGAAATGACGAATGCGCAACTAAAATTGCTGGATAATGTAAAATACAAGGATGTTCCAGTCCCCGATGGTAATAACGAAACTTATTTTCCGGATTTCGATACGCTAAGGTCGGCTGTTGAAGAAACGTTTCTTTCGTCTGATGCTGCTGATAGGAATGTGTATCTTCCTTCTGTTGCAGCAATTTATCTTGCATGGTGCGGTGTCACAATTGACCAGATGTGCGAAATTAGGAAATCTGATGTGTCATTCCTTTCTGTTATTATAGATGGCAAGGCAGTCCAACTTAACAGAGCTGTAATGCGCGCGATTGAGGCATATATTGATAGTGTGGGCTACGGCACTATATATGCGTCTGTATCCCAATACAAAAAGTCCGAATACCTTTTCCGTACTAGGCAAAAGGCGAAACTTGACAGATCTGATATCAAGAATATGTTCACGCGCTTCAATGCTTTGAACCAACGCAAGTATGGATTGACTTACAAGAAGATATATATGTCTGGCGCGTTTCGTAGAGCATATGAGTATGAGCAACAGCATGGCACAATTAACTTCTTAAAAATGCCAATTGAAAAACTTATTTGTATTTTGGGTATCAATATTAACGAAAGCGCTGAGTCACGATGCGTGTTGCAGGCATCATTCCGCGCATTTAAGGAGCTGGCGGCAACGGCTAAATAATCAAATTGGGGCTGGTAGCATCCAGCCCCATAACAAAACGCACGAGTTATCCGAAATGCATATTTTTTGTTGACACAGGCCGAGACATGGTGTAATATAAGTATGCAGTTAACCGAAATGCCTTTTCGCTAAGTGACATTTCCTCATTTGGGCGGGCTGTCCAGAATATTGGACAGCCCATTTTCAAAAGAACAAGTTATCCAAAATGCATAACACAGGCAAGCGAATCTTGTCGGCGTGGTGGAATGGAAGACACAATGGACTTAAAATCCATCGGGAAACCATGCGGGTTCAAGTCCCGTCGCCGATACCAATTTAACCGAAACATGATATAGAGGAGGAAATAACATGAGCGAAATCACAGTAACGACGCAACAACAACTTGACAATCTTCCACGTGACTACCACGGAAGAATCTACATCAAATTCGGTACGCCGTATGATAAGGCTATCGTAAGGCGGAAATATGATTTTGCTTCCGTCGAGGCATGGGGGAACAGCTCCGTCATGGCGCGGGGGAACAGCTCCGTCGTGGCATGGGGGAACAGTCAAATCAGCCCAAAGAGCGATACATCTAAAATTAAGACATCCGGCAATGCACGCATTGTGCGAGATCCGTGTTCCATTGACGAATATGTCGATTTTTACGGCATTGAGAACAGCAACGGCAAAGCGAAACTGTTTAAGGCGGTTAGGAAACGCGACGGGCTATACCGGTCGGACTGGGATTCAGATTTTATGTATACGATCGGAAAATCAGTTGTGGCAGACGGCTTTTGCACTGACCCGAACGAAGATTGTGGGAACGGCATCCACATGGCCTATCTCAGTTGGTGCTTGGCATACGGGAGTTGTTGGCCTGATCTCGCAATCCTTGAAGTTGAAGTGGACATGAACACGGTCGTTGTCCCGAAGTATGGCTCTGGAAAAGTTCGTGCACCGTCATGTAAAGTGATTCGGGAAGTCCCGTTGGAAGAATGCGGATTGTACGGCAAAATTCTTGCTAGAAGGTATGGAGGATAATAAAATGCCTGAGTATATCGAACGTGGGGCGGCGATTGAATTGCTGTACTACAATGCAGACGAAACCTGCTCGGCGGTAGTTTGTGACTTTGAAACAATACCCGCCGCCGACGTTGCGCCGGTGGTGCATGGGCGGTGGGATGATTCCGGGAGATATACGTTTCCGAGTGGTAGCACGGCTGTCAGGTGTACCAACTGCGGCTGTGCACTGACAGAGAGTGAGTATCACATGTACGACTGGGATTACTGCCCTATATGCGGTGCAAGGATGGACGGTGATAGCAATGGCTAAGTACATCAAACGAGAAGCGGCAATGGACATATTCGGAGATGTTCCTATGTGGCAAGGATACTATGAACCTTATCCGTGGGAGGTACATTGCGCAATAGTAGGAATTGTGAAGTTGTTAAAAGAAGAAATCAGCAAAATTCCCGCCGCCGACGTTGCGCCGGTGGTGCATGGACGGTGGAAGGCATCTAGTGTGTTGCTTGAATGTCAAAACTGCGGTGAGATTTATTCGAGACTCGGAGGCAATGGAGGAAAGGCGTGGAACTACTGTCCCAACTGCGGCGCGAGAATGGACGGTGGTACTGATGGCTAAGCGCATCCCGAAAAATAATTCTTATGTCTGCATTCCTGCGGAGAAACTTGAGGCGATAATTTCTCAATGTTGCCCGCCCATCACGTCGGTTATGCATAGTCTCTGCCTTGCGCACGAGGACTGCACTGAGGTTGATTGCATTACCTGCTGGAATTTATGGCTCAAGGACGGTGATAGTGATGCGCTTGATTGACGCGGATGCCGTGCTGCGCAGCCTGTCGGACGATCTGCCGTACAAGGACAGTGTCCGGCGGGTGCTGATACAAGCGCCGACGGTGGACGCCGGGATGGAGCTTGAGCGCCAGCGCAAGACGGTTGGCACTTTTGCTTCAGCAACTGGGTGTGAGCATGGAGAGGCGGGAGAATAGACCGGGTGTTTTGCTCGGTACGGATACCGCCCGCACACGCTGGTGGGCGTGGTATGACTGCGATGCCCGATGCCCGTGGTGCGGCGCGAGAATGGACGGTGATGAGTGTCACTAATGGAAAAATCAAGGCCGGTGCATAAAGATTAACAAAAAAGAAAGGGCGATGCAATATCATTTATCTTGACAATGCTGCCACTTCCCCACTTGCTCCGGGCGTTTACGAAGCAATGGATGAATGGTATCAAAAACGGAATGTAGGAAACCCAGGGAGTCTACACACAAACGGTGTGAGAGCAAGGAAGGCCATAGAAAACGCACGAGAACAAGTCGCTGCACTCATTAACGCAAATCCTGATGAGATTTATTTTACATCTTGCGGCACGGAAGCAAACAACACGTGGTTTCGACTTCTAATGCGTGGTGACGATCTGTGTCAGGTCTATACCTCAAGAATTGAGCACAAATCCATTCTTGAGCCGTTAGCTGAAAGCGATTTCGTTATTCCGACTAAGGTCAAAGTGGACAAGAACGGAGTTGTCAACCTCGACTACATGAGAGAGTGGCTAAGACTTCCCAAACCGACGCCTACAAGCGTTTCTATCATGTGGGTCAACAACGAACTTGGAACCGTAGAGCCGATTCGAGAGATTGGTGAGCTGTGCCAAGATCTTAGCGTACTGTTCCATACGGATGCCGTGCAAGCAGCCGGTCATGTGCCGATTGATGTGCAGGCGAATTACATTGATGCGCTATCCATGTCTGGTCACAAGTTTGGATCGCCGCTTGGTATTGGAGCACTGTATATCAGCGATAAAGTCCGGACAAATATGCCACTGATTGTGGGTGGAGGACAGGAACGCGGACTGAGAGCCGGAACGGAAAACGTGGCAGGCATTGTTGGAATGGGTGTCGCTGCTGAATATGCAATGCGGACGTTGGATGACCATCGTGATATGTGGAAGACATACCGTGAGCTTATGCTGGAAGGTCTGAGTGAGCTTTTGCCGGGACAGTTCACTGTTAACGGCGGTGATGAGTTCTCTAGCATCCTGAGTCTCACTTTCCCCGGCGTACAGAGCGAATCTCTCCTGCTCCTGCTTGACCAAGAGGACGTATATGTGTCTGCCGGTGCTGCGTGCAGTGCTGGTGCTGGTTCGCCGTCTCATGTGCTGACTGCAATTGGACTGTCAGATGAACTGGCGGCTTGTACAATTCGCATTTCTATGGGTTTTGAAACCACGCAGGATGAGGTCGTAGAAGCTACGAAAAAAATTGCGAAATGTGTTGCACAAGTCAAAGCGTTTCAGCCATAAATCAATGTTGCCTCATAACGACACAAGAAAACGTCTCATCCTAGGTATTCTTTCAGCTAACAAGGACGGATGGACCGCGCTCAGTTACAAATCAGCATACCGCTGTCAGGAAAGCCACGAATGCTTATTTTTTTGCACATAGTTATCCAAAATGCACAATTATACGAAAGGGGAAATACATTTGCCTGAAAAGACAGAAATCAAAGACATGAGCCTCCACGAAAAACTTGCCGGTATTCGCAAAATCGTTGAGGTCGTTCAGAAGAACAAGGAAGGCCACAATTACAAGTACGCTGGCGAGGAAACTATCCTTGCAAAAGTCATTGCCGGTATGGACAGGTACGGCGTCAACCTCTACTCGGAGATCGTGCCCGGAACGATGACGCTCACGCCGTATTCTTACACGAAAGTCAAACCGCTCAAGGGCGGTGGCACGTTTGAAGAAATCGTCAACGAATTTCTTGTGCAGGGCGAGTTGCTTTACACATGGGTCAACGTGGACAATCCAGAAGACACACTGAGTGTGCATTGGTCGATGATTGGACAGAAATCGGATGCGTCGCAGGCAGTCGGCAGTGGCCTCACCTATTGCAACCGCTATTTCCTGCTGAAGTTCTTCCAAGTTGCTACGCCGAAAGACGATCCTGACAACTGGAAGTCTGTTAAGGAAGCCGCAGAGAACGAAGAGGATATCAAGATTGCCAAGTCGATTGTGGAGGAAATCAACAAACTCGTTAGCAATCACTTTGACCAGTTTACGGACGTAGAAGAGTCTAAGGCCGAACGCACGCGCGTTGCCGGAATCGTGAAAAAGTATGCCCGTAACAGCAATGGCAAGCCGAGCGCAGATTACTTCAATATTGAGAAGCCGGATGATGCTCAGAAACTCCTTGATGAGCTGCGTGCCGATTTTTCTGCTCAGTCTGAGAAGAAGCCCGACGAGAAAAATGAGCAGAAAGAGAAAAAAGCTGTAAAGTCTGAAAAGAAAGATAAAAATACAGAAGAATAAACGGAGGAAATCATATGAATCACATTGTAATCAAAGGTCGCATTTCGGCCACACCGGAAATTAAGACCACGCAGAATGGCAATAAAGTGTGCACATTTTCTGTTGCTGTGGATCGACCGTATAGCAAGAACAAGGAAACCGATTTCTTCCGTTGCAATGCATGGCGCGGAACGGCTGAGTTCATCGAGAAGTATTTCGGCAAGGGGCAGGAAATCCTTATCGACGGCGCAATGATTTCGAACACCTATACTGCAAAGGATGGTTCCCAGCGTACTTCGTGGGATGTTCAGGTCAATAACGTCGAGTTCTGTGGTAGCAAGAGCAGTTCTAGCGAGTCCAGCGAAACGAAGAAGCCCGCCAAGGCAAGCAAGGCCGCGACGGATGATGAGCCTGAGTCGGACGATGATGAAGACCTGCCGTTTTAATCACTAAATGCGGTACGATCTTCAAATTGACGAGATGCTGTGGAGCTATTCACGGCTGACCGCCTATGAAAGTTGCCCGTATCAGTGGTTGATGAAGTACATTTTCAAGATCAAAGGTCAAAGCAAGTTTTTTGCGGAGTACGGGAGTCTCATACACTCCCTACTCCAAAAATATCTGACCGGCAAGACAAAAAAAGAGGATTTGCCGTATGATTTCATCTCTGGATATCTGAAAAACATCCATTCGCAAGCCCCGTCAAAGAAAATTTACGCAAATTACTTCGAGCAAGGCAAGAAGTATTTGTCGGAGTTGAATTTGCCGGAGCGAAAGACGATTGGCGTTGAAAAGCGTGTGCGATTCCAGTATGCCGGGCATCCGTTTATCGGATTTATTGACTGGCTTTCTGAGGATGCCGATGGAACGTTGTACATCACTGACCATAAGTCCAGAGACTTGAAACCGCGCTCCAAACGCAAGAAAGCGACCGCTTCTGACAAAGAATTTGATAAATATCTGCGACAACTCTATGTGTACTCAAAAGCAGTGTACAATTTGTGCGGCAGATATCCGGATTATCTGGAATTTAACTGTTTTCGTACCGGCGCATGGATTACAGAGCCTTTTGACCGTGAAAAGCACATCGAAACTGAAAAATGGGCAAGCGAACTGATTGAAAAAATCACAAGCACAGATAATTGGTATGCAAACGGAGATTTCTTTTTCTGCAACAACCTGTGTGACGTGTGTGGAGAATGTGAGTATTTTGAAATGTTTTGAGGGTGGGGTGAGCAAATGCAGATTGACCGGTCGGCAATTATGCAGGCCAAAGAAAAACTCGGAGACAAAAATGCTTATCTGATTGTGGATGAGC
>OLNM01002284.1_pt1 | contig 12323 bp, 4 predicted proteins | sample 1672391 | NCBI WGS metagenome assembly OLNM01 (sample SAMEA3136680, study PRJEB25190) | human gut metagenome | reverse complement strand
CGTCTCCACCACTGGTCAAAACAGCAATACGTTTCATTTGGTTTTGCTCCTTTTTCTTTTAACATTCTTACTGATTATACCACATTTAAATCGAAAATTCTTCTATTTTCCGTATTTTTAGCGATAAATCGTTTTCATAACGATTTCATTCAACTTCGCTTCTAATTCATTGGATTTAGCTACAAAATGATGAGGGGAAACGATTGTTTTCTGTTCCTCTTCATACCTAAGGATGACTGGGATTGGGCCTTTATACTGGTCTAAAATTCTCGAAATTTCTTGATCCGATTCATGATTTTTTACCTGTATCCAAAAGCGTTCAGCAACTGCTTCTCTTATTTCTTGTGCAATCATTTGCAGACGGCCATCACGTGACTGGATTTTTCCTTTTATATAGTAGAAGGCTCCCTCTTTTATTTCCTGCCCAACCTGTCGATATAAGTCTGAAAAGAGGGTAACATCCAATTTTTTCTTACTATCATCTACCTGTAAGAAAGCCATGTTTTCGCCCTTTTTGGTACGAATTACTTTGATCTTCTGAACTTCAACCAATATAATAGCGTAGCTATTTTCTGACAAATTCCCAATTGGGGTAATCGGGTAAATAGCCTTACTTGCAATAGCTTGCAGTGGGTGTTTGCTGACACCTATCCCTAAAAGCTCTTGTTCCATATAGAATTTTTCTTGTTCCGTCCAATCTTCCGATTCCTGCCAGCTATAAATAGTATCTCCAAACAAACTTCCTAACTCTTTTACAAATTCAAATAGATTAACTAAATTATTGAATACTTTTTGACGATTTTTTTCAAATGAATCGAAAAGACCAACTTTTACCAAAGGTTCTAGCAGAGGAAGTTTCAGATAATTCTCAGGTAATTTAGCTATAAAATCTTCAATGTTAGAATAAGGTCTATTTTCAAGAATCCAAAGTGCCAAATCCTTGCTGACTCCCTTAATCGATTTCAATCCTAGATAGATGGCCTTGTTGGCAATTTTTTCGTGATAAGGAATGGTGTTGATGGACAGAGGCGCTACTTCAAAGCCTGCTTCAAGTGCATCTATTAAGTAATCACTGTTGGCAGAATTTAACATGACCTGATAAAAAATGGCTGGATAATGCGTTTTGAAATAAGCCAACTGGAAGGCCAAGGCTGAGTAGGCATAGGCATGTGACCTGTTAAAACCATAACCTGCAAACTTCTCCATGACATCAAAGACCTGCTCTGCCTTTTCCACAGTATGTCCAGCTTCTAATGAACCTTGAATAAAAGAAGCCCTCATCTCATGCATGGCAGAGGCATCCTTTTTCCCCATAGCTCGGCGCAAAATATCGGCTTTCCCAAGACTAAATCCAGCAAAACGCTGAGCAACCTGCATAACCTGCTCCTGATAGAGCATAATTCCGTAAGTTGGAGCCAAAATATCCTCCAGTACTGGATCCAGAACAGTCACTTCTTCCTGCCCATGCTTTCTTGCCACAAAATTATTGATATAGTCACTAGCACCTGGTCGATTTAGAGAAGTAGTTGCTACGACATCTTCAAAACAGACTGGTTGAACACGTTTGAGCAAGCGAATGGCACCAGGTTGTTCAAATTGAAAGATACCTTTTGTATTGCCAGAAGCAAAAAGAGCTAGCGTTTCTTTGTCTTCCAAATCAATTTCTTCTATTTTCAGATGAATACCTTCTGATTCAGCAAGCAACTCTTGCATCTTCTGGACAAAGGTCAAATTTCTTAGTCCCAGAAAGTCCATTTTCAAAAGCCCACTAGCTTCAACTCCATGAGCATCATACTGAGTCAGTGGAATTTCGTCACCGTGCTTTAGGGGGATGTAGTTGGTCAAATCTTGGTCACTAATGACAACACCAGCCGCATGGACAGAGGTTTGTCTTGGATAACCCTCAATCTTGCAAGCAATCTCAAAGGCTTTTTGGTATTCTAACTTACTATTGATTTGCTGACGAAACTGGAGGTTACCCTCATAAGCCGACTTGAGATTGTCACGAAAACTGATTTTCTTGGTAATTGCAGATAATTCATACTCTGGCACACCAAAACGTTTCAAGACATCTCGAAGAGCCTGCTTAGCCCCAAAGGTAGAAAAAGTAACGATTTGAGCCGCATGTTTACTACCGTATTTATTACCAACATATCGGATAAAATCTGGACGATAAATATCAGGAATATCAATATCAATATCAGGCATGGTATAGCGTTCACGATTGAGGAAACGTTCAAAAATCAGATTTTTCTCTACTGGGTCAATCCCTGTGATATCTAAGGCATAGGAAACCAAGCTACCAACTGCAGAACCCCGTCCCATACCCATATAATAGCCATTCGAACGTCCAAAACGCAATAAATCCCAAACAACCAAGAAATAATCATCAAATCCCATATCATGAATAACAGCCAATTCTTGGTCTAGACGGTCTTGATATTCTTTACTAGTCAATCCCTTCTGAGCAAGCCCAAGCTCAGCGCGTTCTCTCAACTCTTCTACTGCTGGCCTTGCTGGATTAAAACGAGGCAATTTTAGACTAGTATCCAAGTCGTAAGAAATACCTGAAATAAGCTTTTCTAAATTGTCCAAGGCTTGAGGAAAACGTTCTTGGAATAGTTTCTCTAAAGAACTTGCTGATATTAGGACATCTTGTCGTGAGCGCAAGGGAACTTCTCTAAGTGGTAGATTTTCTTTAATCGCTGTTAAGACTTGCAGAACTTCTCTATCCCTGCTTTCAAAAGCATTGATCCGATAGAGGGGCAAGATTGGATGATGAAATTCGCTGGCCAGTGTTTCTGGGTAAACCCCTATATAGTAATCACAGCCTAGATTTAACAACTCCAGTCCATCAAAATAAGGCACAATTACCGCGATATCCTCCAGGTACTGGGACAGGACTGACCAACTTTTCTCCCCCTGCATCTTGGCTGTTGAAAGCTTCATCAACTGCTGATAGCCCACACTAGATAGAGCTAAAAAGCGCAGATTCACTTCCTGAGCATCCACAAGCACATTCATTTCAAGCCCTAATAAAGGATGAATGCCATATTTTTTTGTAACCTCTAGAAAGTCAAAAGCACCATAAAGATTATCAATATCCATCATAGCCAGATGAGTGTAGCCGTATTCTTTAGCTACTCTCACATACTTTTCGATCGAAATGACGCTCTCCATAAAACTATAGACTGTTTTTGTATCTAGTTGTGCGATCAATTTACACTTCTCCTCTATCCTTCTCACTATATTATACCATTTTCAAAAAGAGAAAGACAAAAGCAATGACTCCTATCTCTATTTTATCCTTAAAGTAAAATTTTTTGAATGAAAAAAGCAAAAATACATTTAAAGAATCAAATGATCCGGTAATTTTTTTACTTTTTTATCCCAAGAAGTGAATATATCTTTTAAAATAGAAAGACACATCCAGTTAATCTATTTACTATTATAACTTGTGTTTAACTATAGAGTTGTACCTGTTTTCATATAAATAATATTCATTATTCTTTAATTAATTTCTTTCTCACTTAATGATTCCCTTTTTCCTATTTTTTTGATATAATAACCTTAATTATTATTTTACAAGGAGGTTTTATGCGCTTTAATCAATTCAGCTATTTATCACTTCCAAGAGATACTATTTTATATGAATTAAAAAAGTATGGATTTGATTTTGCATCTGAGTCAACAAATAAAAAGATGTTGGAGACTTTTCTAAGTCGTTTCTTTTTCACTTATCAAGACACCAACTACCCACTTTCCATCCTAGCAACTGATAAAAAAACAGACCTGCTGACATTTTTTCAATCAGAAGATGAACTGACAGCAGATATTTTTTATACTGTTGCTTTTCAACTTTTAGGCTTTTCTTATTTGGTTGACTTCGAAGATAGTGAAGCTTTTCGTAAAGAGACTGGATTTCCTATTGTATATGGTGACTTGATTGAAAATCTCTATCAGTTACTCAATACTCGCACCAAAAAGGGAAATACTCTTATCGACCAACTTGTTAGTGATGGTCTTATTCCGGAGGATAATGACTACCACTACTTTAACGGTAAGAGTTTGGCTACTTTTTCTAGCCATGATGTTATTCGAGAAGTGGTCTACGTTGAGTCTCGTGTCGATACCGACCAAAAAGGTCTACCAGACCTAGTCAAGGTTAGCATTATTCGTCCACGTTATGAGGGGCAAATCCCTGCCATCATGACAGCCAGTCCTTATCATCAGGGAACAAATGACAAGGCAAGCGATAAGGCTCTCTACAAGATGGAGGGCGAGCTTGAGGTTAAACCTGCTCACAAGATTGAGCTAGAGGAACCTCAACTCAATCTCGTCCAACCTCAAGGCCAAGCTGAGCTTGCGTCAGAAGCTGAGGAAAAGCTAAGTCACATCAACTCTAGCTATACACTCAACGACTACTTCCTCCCACGAGGATTTGCCAATCTCTATGTTTCAGGTGTTGGTACCAAAGACTCTACTGGTTTCATGACTAATGGAGACTACCAACAAATCGAAGCTTATAAAAATGTCATCGATTGGCTTAATGGTCGTTGCCGTGCCTTTACTGACCACACGCGCCAGCGTCAAGTCAAGGCTGACTGGTCAAACGGAAAAGTAGCCACAACTGGACTTTCTTATCTAGGTACCATGTCCAATGGTCTTGCTACTACAGGTGTAGATGGTTTAGAGGTTATCATTGCCGAGGCTGGTATTTCTTCTTGGTACAACTACTACCGTGAAAACGGTCTGGTAACTAGCCCAGGTGGTTACCCAGGTGAGGACTTTGATTCCCTTGCTGAACTGACCTACTCTCGCAATCTCTTGGCCGGCGACTATATCCGTGGTAATGAGGCTCACCAAGCTGACTTAGAAAAAGTAAAAGAGCAGTTAGATCGCAAATCTGGTGACTACAATCAATTTTGGCATGACCGCAACTATCTGCTCAATGCTGATAAAGTAAAGGCAGAGGTTGTCTTTACCCATGGTTCACAGGATTGGAATGTCAAACCACTTCATGTTTACCAGATGTTCCATGCTCTACCTACTCATATAAACAAGCACCTCTTTTTCCATAATGGTGCCCATGTGTACATGAACAACTGGCAGTCCATTGATTTCCGTGAGTCCATGAATGCTTTGTTGACTAAGAAATTACTGGGAGAAGATACAGATTTCAAACTTCCTACTGTTATCTGGCAGGACAATACAGCCCCTCAGACTTGGTTATCACTTGATAACTTCGGTGGGCAAGAAAACTTTGAAACCTTCTCACTTGGTCAAGAAGAGCAAGTTATTCAAAACCAGTACCCAGATAAGGATTTTGAGCGCTATGGTAAGACCTACCAGACCTTCAATACAGAACTTTATCAAGGGAAAGTCAATCAGATTACTATTGACCTTCCTGTAACCAAAGATCTTCACTTGAACGGTCGCGCTCAGCTTAATCTTCGTATCAAATCCAGTACAAACAAGGGGCTCTTATCTGCTCAACTACTGGAACTTGGACAAAAGAAATACCTACAACCTTATCCAGCTATTTTAAGTGCTAAAACCATTGATAATGGACGCTACCATATGTTGGAAAATCTCTGTGAATTACCAATTAGACCAGATACACAACGAGTCGTGACAAAAGGTTACCTCAATTTACAAAATAGAAATGATTTACTGTTAGTAGAGGATATTAATGCAGATGAATGGATGGAGGTGCAATTTGAACTGCAACCAACTATTTACAAGTTAAAAGAAGGAGACACTCTCCGTTTAGTTCTCTATACTACTGACTTTGAAATCACAATCCGTGATAATACCGCTTACCAGCTGACTGTTGATCTTGAACAGTCTACTCTTATCCTACCTCACTAAAAAAGGAGTTAAATTATTATGAATAAATCTGAACACCGACACCAACTCATACGAGCTCTTGTAACGAAAAACAAGATTCATACTCAAGCTGAGCTACAAGCTCTTCTTGCTGATAATGATATTCAAGTTACACAAGCGACACTTTCGAGAGATATTAAAAGTATGAACCTCTCAAAAGTACGAGAAGAAGATAACTCTTACTATGTGCTAAATACAGGCTCTATCTCAAAATGGGAAAAACGCCTCGAACTCTACATGGAAGATGCCCTTGTCTTGATGCGCCCAGTTCAACACCAAGTCCTACTAAAAACCCTTCCTGGACTGGCTCAATCATTTGGTTCTATCATTGATGCTTTGAGTTTCCCTGACGCTATCGCTACCCTCTGTGGTGATGATGTCTGTCTTGTCATCTGTGAAGATGCAGATGCAGCCCAACATTGCTTTGAAGAGCTGAAACGGTTCGCCCCACCATTTTTCTTTGGTGAATAAACAGAAACTGAACTCAAAAACTGCAGAACTCTCAAAATTTTAAACAGTAGTGAATTGATGTCAGCTAACAGCTAGCGAATACAATAGCTGATTCCTACTGAAAAGTGAGCTATGCAGCTTAATAAAACAAAAAAAGAAATCTATCTCATACATGAGTACAAAAGCTCCCCTTATAGTTTCTAGTGAAAAACAAATATTCACTAGAAACTATAAGGGGAGTCTTCATATATCTAAAAGAAATTCTAAATCTGTTTCAGCTTGATATAGTGTTTGAATAAAATGTGAACAAATTTATTAGGGAATTCAAATCAATTTCATGCTTTAAAAGTCGTTTCGTACTATTTTAAATTCAATTAATTATACATCATAGATAATCCGCTTCAAAAATCTCTTCAAATCGCGTCAGATTCACATTTCCGTATAAGAGAGAAATTTATTGTTGCAATACTTTTCTTGGCTTGGTACCTTCAGCTGGACCAATGACACCTGCCATCTCCAGTTCTTCCATGAGGCGGGTCGCACGGTTAAATCCAACAGACAAACGGCGCTGAATCATAGATGCGCTGGCTTTCTGGGTTTCGATTACCAAAGCCTTGGCTTCTTCAAAAAGCGGGTCTCCACCAGATTCACCATCTGAAAATTCTCCTTCATTTTCAGAAACCTCACCTGGATCAAAACTCTCATCGTAGTCCGCATCAGCCTGAGCCTTGATGAAGTTTACGATGCGTTCAACATCATCATCCGAGATAAAGGAGCCTTGGAGACGAACAGGGTGATTTTCATCAATCGGTTTAAAGAGCATGTCTCCTCGACCAAGTAATTTTTCTGCTCCATTTTCATCTAAAATAGTACGGGAATCTGTCCCTGATGATACCGCAAAAGCCACTCGAGATGGGACATTGGCTTTAATCAACCCAGATATGACATCAACGGATGGACGCTGGGTTGCAAGAATCATGTGAATCCCTGCAGCACGCGCCTTCTGCCCAAGACGAATGATGGCATCTTCCACTTCCTTGCTGGCAACCATCATGAGGTCAGCCAACTCATCCACAATTACGACAATGAGCGGTAGCGGAACCTGTTTGTACTCAGACTGGGCATTGAACTCTTCTACCTTGGCATTAAAACCTGCAATATTCCGAACTCCCACCTTAGCAAAGAGTTCATAACGATTTTCCATCTCATCCACGACCTTTTGCAAAGCCTTGCTAGCCTTGCGTGGATTGGTCACAACCGGAATCAAGAGGTGGGGAATATCATTGTAAACAGATAACTCAACCATCTTGGGATCGACCATCATAAATTTAACTTGATCGGGTCTCGCCTTCATGAGGATGCTAGCAATAATGCCGTTAACAGCTACCGACTTCCCTGAACCCGTTGAACCTGCGACGAGCAAGTGGGGCATTTTAGAAAGGTCAAATGCTCTTGCGGTTCCATTAACAGCCTTTCCTAAAGGAATTTCCAAGAGATTTTCTGCTTTCGTTTGAGATTGTTCCCATAGTTCGCGGAAGGATACAGTCGCAATCTCAGAGTTGGGTACTTCGATTCCAACTAAGGATTTCCCTGGAATAGGTGCTTCGATTCGGACATCCTTGGCAGCCAAGGCTAAAGCAAGGTCATCTGCTAGATTGGAAATGCGATTGACCCGTACACCCACTGCAGGCTTGACTTCATACTTGGTCACTGATGGCCCAATTTCGGCCCGTTCAACTGTTACCTTAATACCAAAGCTAGCAAAGGTTTCCTCTAAGATTTTGATGTTTTCTCGGACGATTTTCTTTTCTTTAGACTGGTCTTTGGGTTTATCTGGTGCAAAGAGTTGTAAACTTGGAAGTTTGTATTCAAGGGCTTCTTTGGCTGAAAAATCAACCTGCACATCTTCATCATCAGAGCCATCTTCCTGTTCAGGGAATTCAAGCTCTGATTGAGGCAGGATGATTTCTGGTTCCACCCACTCTTCTTCAGGTATAGGTGGAAAATCCTGAACATCTTCCTCTGTCAAAATTTCGCCTGTTTCCATATCAACAGGAGGAAGATTGAGCAAAGCTTTCTCAGCTGCTTCTTTTTCTAATCTAGCCTCTTCCTCTGCCTTTTGGCGAGCTTTTTCTTCTTGTTTGACAAAACGTTCCTCTTTTCGACGCTCATGCCCTTCTCGCCATTTGGCAAATCCTCTACTGAAAAATTCAGCAATATCGTAAACAGACCAAGGACTGATTAGGAGAGCGCCTGCTAAAATCAAGATAGAACCAATAAAGTAAGTGCCGATATTTGAAAAGAGAAAGGCAGTTGGAATATAAAGAGCAACCCCAATCAAGCCACCTCCAGCAAAACTGGTCGTTCGAAAACCAGTCAAATCCGTCACAACCTGAGCCATGGTTCCCTTTAGAACAGACTTGCCCAAACCATATTTCCAAACTAAGTAGGCCTCAAAAATCAAGAGCAAGCCTGCAAATATAATGAAAAAGCCAGATAGGAGGCCTTCCTGTTTTCGTATCCACTTGAAAAAGAAGAGATAGATCAAGAGGGCAAATATTGCCAGATAAGCTAGGCTACCCACCAGCAAGCGAATTAAATTGTAAAGGGTGATACCTGCAGCCCCTAATTTAAAAGCTGCGAAAACCAATAAAATCGCGATTCCTAGCGAAATCAACATTCGTTGAATCGCTTCTTTTCTTTCGAGTTCTGCTTTAGACGGTCTCCGTCTTGTTTTACTTGTATTTTTGTTTGCCATTCTTCCATTATACCATATTTCACATACATTTCGGAAAGAGAAATAGACTGGATAAGTGTCCAGTTCTTTGTCCAATCTTTCGTTATCATGATTATATTTAAAGTAATTATTATATTTAAATAAGCAAAGTCTCTAAGTTTAGATTTTTAAGATTTTACTTCAAAATTTGTATTTTTTATTTCTTGTTCTCTATCTATTTCCCTATCCGCAACTTTCCAGACACACTCAAAATGAGCTTCCATCATCGAAATAAAGTCGACCTGTCCATTTTCATTCGCAAAAAGATTATCCTCTGCTGTATATTTTCGTTCACCAACTAATGCAAAATTTGTTACCCAATTATATGGAGGTAGAGTAACTCTCAACCAAGCCTTAGTAATTTTCCCATCTTCACCATTTTTATAGACTAACATAAAAGGCAATCGATATTCTGATGAATAAAATCCAATCTCCATTTTATTTTCTTGAATATAAGATTCATATTTTTTCACTACACTTCTAATTTCATCACTAATCTTTGTTCCTGGTTTACGCAACTGATTTTCAATTTCAAGTTGTTCAATATCTGATAAAAAAGAGGTTTCTACCTGCGAACATAACAATCTAATCCTCATCCCACGATCCATTGCCGATTTTAAAATATATTCATTATTACTAAAAAATCCAATTCCTGATATAAAAAATAAATCTAACTTGTCAGCATTCTCACATAAATCCATAATTTCTCTTGTGGTATGAGTTTTCATTGCTACTACACCTTTAAAACCATACGATTTCATTTCTTTTGCAATGCGTAAGTCTCTCGTAATTTTTTTCGTTATTAAGTATCCAAAGCAACCAATTATTCCTGAAGCTAATAGAGCTGATAAAATTGATTCTACTATCTTCTTCCAGTCCAAATCCATAATAAATTCAATTATATTCATTTAAAATACTCCCATTATATTTTTATGAGTCGTATTTTAGAATATCATCCAACAATTTGTTTGTCAAATTCTTTAAAAGAGTCTGGGGTAAAAATATTTTGATTTCAGGAATTCTTTGTTATAAGTTTTTAAAATCGATAGATTAGACAAAAAAAGCGAACAAAACAGAATTCTGAGTGTCAGATAAGTTGTTTTGTTCGCTTTTTATATTTAAGGTTAGACTTTTGTCCCAGACTCTTCTATTCTAATTCTTTTTATGCTTGTGGTTTGCGTAGGTAACCATAGACCACACCACTTACGATTGCTCCTACCAAGACAGAAACGAGGTAAAGGAGAGCATTTGAAGTAAGGGCGATAACGAAGATTCCTCCGTGTGGCGCCATGAGTTTGATACCAGTAAGACCAACGAGGCCACCTGCTACTGCTGAACCAAGGATGAAACTTGGGATCGCACGAGCTGGGTCAGCGGCACCAAATGGAATTGCTCCCTCAGTGATAAATGACAAGCCCATGATGATGTTTGTTAAACCAGAGTTGCGTTCTTCCTTAGTAAATTTATCTTTGAAAAGAAGAGTTGCGACAAAGATTGCAAGTGGTGGCACCATTCCTCCAGCCATAACTGCTGCCATGGCTACAGAACCACCTGAAGAAACAGTTGCTGCAAGCGTACCTGTACCAAATACATAGGCAGCTTTGTTAACTGGTCCACCCATGTCAACAGCCATCATTCCACCAAGGACGATACCAAGAAGGACAGCTGAACCTCCTCCAAGACCGCCTAGGAAGTCATTCATAGCAGTGTTGATTGCTGCCATTGGTATATTCACAGCTAGCATGACAAATCCAGTCAAGATTGTTCCAAGAAGTGGTAAGAGAAGGATTGATTTAGCACCTTCAAGTGAACGAGGAACTTTAACGTATTTCTTGATAGCAAGAACCAAAGCACCTGCGATAAATCCACCAACAAGGGCACCTAGAAAACCAGATGAGACACCTGCAAGAGTTGACGTTGCTTCACCACCTGCTGCATAAGGGATTTTACCAAAGGCAAAACCTTCTTTAGTAATAGCACCAGCCACGAAACCTGCTACCAAACCTGGTTTTTCAGCAATAGAGTAGGCAACATAACCTGCAAAGACTGGAAGCATCAAACCAAAGGCAGCTCCACCAATTTTCATGAACATAGAAGCTAGCTCATGGTAGGAACCAAGATTACCAAGATTTTCATTTGGAACACCCAAAGCACCGTCAATCAAGAAGGCAAGGGCAATCATGATACCACCGCCAATAACAAATGGCAACATTTGAGATACACCACTCATCAAGTGTTTGTAGAAGGCACCACCAAGGCTTTGTTTTTCGTTAGAGGCTGTTGCGGCTTTGGCACCATTAGCGGCACGGTAGACTTCCGCATCTCCTGAAATAGCCAAGTTAATCAATTCTTCTGTCTTACGGATACCGTCAGCAACCGGACGATTGATCAATGGTTTACCATCGAAACGATCCATTTCAACAGCCTTGTCTGCTGCAATGATAACAGCTTTAGCCTTACGAATGTCTTCCGCAGTTAGTTGGTTACCAACACCACTGGCACCGTTGGTTTCAACCTTAATTCCAACCCCCATTTCAGCAGCCACTTTTTGAAGAGCTTCTTGGGCCATGTAAGTGTGGGCAATACCTGTCGTACAAGCTGTAACAGCCACGATAAAGTCACCAGAGTCATTAGCAGGTGCTTGAACAAGCTCTTCAGTTTTTTCAGAAGCTTTGTCAAAAAGTTCAATGACTTGGTCAGCTGATGTTACTTGACGAAGTTTGTCAGCAAAACCGTCTTTCATCAAGTATTGAGACAATTCTGCCAAGGCTGCTAGGTGAGTGTCATTGGCACCTTCTGGAGCCGCAATCATAAAGAAAAGATCAGTTGCTTGCCCATCCAAGCTCTCGTAGTCAACACCCTTGTTTGACTTGGCAAAGAGGACTGTCGCTTCTTTGACAGCAGCGTTTTTGCTGTGAGGCATAGCAATTCCGTCACCCAAACCTGTAGAAGTCAGAGCTTCACGCGCCAAAATTCCTTCTTTAAAGGTTTCAAAATCTGTTACATAACCGTGGTCTGTCAAGCTTTTAATCATCTCTTCAATGACAGCTGTTTTTTCAGTCGCCTGCAAATCCAGCAACATAACATCTTTTCTCAATAGGTCTTGAATTTTCATCTTTTTTCTACCTCAACTTTTTCATATGTTTCTTTAATAAATTCTGCTGTTGCCAAGTCATCCGAGAAGGTCGTTGCCGTTCCGCAAGCCACT
>OLNM01002270.1_pt1 | contig 12370 bp, 9 predicted proteins | sample 1672391 | NCBI WGS metagenome assembly OLNM01 (sample SAMEA3136680, study PRJEB25190) | human gut metagenome | reverse complement strand
CCCCTTTACACTCAAAAACAAAAATATAATATATAATAATTTTTATATAATTGTGATAACCAAAAAGTTTTACAAAGATTTTATGATTTTTACAAAATGAAACTTTTGTTTCTCTTTTTCTACTTTATTTGGCAAAAAATTAGGCCCCTAAGTTAACTTAAGAGCCCTATAATCATATTTGTCATATTATTGCTGAAGTCTTTCAATCATTTCTGCTAATGCATCAATGCTGCTAAAGTTCTCTTCATTCTTTTCTTCCATTGTAATTTCAATATCAAAAGCGTCTTCTAATTCTTCCATTAATGCAAGAATATCCATTGAGTCCATATCTTCTGCAATGTTAAAATCCTCATCTTCAACATCCATGCCGGGATTTACACTTAAAATAATTTCTTTAATCTTATCTTTCATTTGTAATTCTCCTTTTTCGTTTGTTACACGTTCTTTAATTTTATAATTTAACTCATTATGAATTATTTACTACTCATAACTTTTTTCATTCTATTATAAAAATAGCAAATATGCAACAAATATTTATTTTATATTACAATCCATGTGACTAAAATCTATTCGTCTTCCTTTTCAATTGTTTCCAGAACATCAAAGTAGTTTTCAAAAGTCTTTCTGCAGCACATTGGATTCTTTATTACAATTCCATCAACTGCAAGACCTGACACTGCAAAACTCATTGCCACACGGTGGTCGTCATAAGTTTCAATTTCTGCTCCGTGAAGTTTGCCCGGCGTTATAATTACATCTGTACTACCGCCTTCTTCCACAATCTTAGCATCACATCCCATTCTGTTAAGTTCGTTAACAATAACCTGAACACGGTCTGATTCCTGACCTCTTATATGACCAATATTTCTGATTCTTGTCTCAGTCTTTCCAAAAGCTGCCACAACAGCCATTGTAAGCGCCTGGTCTGAAAAATCAGACATATCTATATCAATGCCTTCATATCCTACAGCACTTGTTCCATCCACTTCAAGACCTTCCGGCTTATCTGTTATTACACAACCGATTCTTTCAAGAGCATAAATAAACTTAATATCCCCCTGCATTGAATCTTTATGTATTCCCTTAACAATAGATTTAACACCAAGAATAGCTGCCATAGCATAAAAATAACATGCAGCAGACATATCCGGTTCAACATTATATACATTACAAATATAGCTTTGCTTCTTTATTATATATGTATTGCCTTCTCTATCAAAATCAATGTCAAACTGCTTAAGCATATTTGTTGTAATCTTAATATAGGCACCGTCCACTCTTGAACCCGTAAGTTCCACATTCATACCATTCATTACAGATGCCATAAGCAATGCGCTGGCATACTGACTGCTGGTAGTCGTGTCGATTTTAATATTACCTGACTTAATTCCCTTAGAATGAATTTCAAAAGGAAAATGTCCTTCTTCTTCTAAGCACTTAATCTCTACACCCTTAGCTGTCAGGCTGCCTAGAAGCTCACTCATTGGACGCTTCTTCATCTGTTCTGAAGATTGAAGAGTATAGTCACCACCTGCCACAGCAAGAAAAACAGTCATGAATCTTGCTGCTGTTCCTGCACTTTGAACATTAATTGTAGCCTTCCTGTTAGGGATTCTTCCATTTTCACCCTTAATCACTACATTAGCACTTTCTTCATCTATCTGAACACTAAAACCTAATGAAATAAGGCAGTCAAGAAAAGCTCTTGAATCACTGCTAAACAATACACCGTTAAGTGTGCATATGCCATCTGACATAGCCGCCAGCATTAAAGCTCTGTTAGTGATACTTTTAGAGCCCGGCACTGACGCATTTATATTATTTTTTTTGTTTAATTTCTTTACTGCATATTTTTCCATAGGATGCTATTCCTTTATAAACATTGCATCGCCAAAGCTAAAAAATCTGTATTTTTCTTCTACAGCCTTATTGTATGCGTTAAGAACGTTCTCTCTTCCGGCCAACGCTGAAACAAGCATTAATAATGTTGATTCAGGCAAATGGAAATTAGTAATAAGGCAATCAATAGCCTTAAACTGATATCCCGGATAAATAAATATCTGTGTCCATCCGCTTCCAGGATGTACAATACCATTTTCGTCTGTTACAGTTTCCAATGTTCTTGTGCTTGTAGTTCCAACAGCAATAACTCTGCCGCCATTAGCCCTGCACTCATTAATCATATTTGCATCTTCCTCGTCAACCATATAAAATTCAGAATGCATATGGTGTTCAAGAATATTTTCAACCTTAACCGGTCTGAAAGTTCCAAGACCAACATGTAATGTAACGTGAGCTATTTTAATACCTTTTTCTTTAATCTTTTCTAATAACTCTTTTGTAAAATGAAGACCTGCTGTTGGTGCAGCCGCTGAACCTTCGTATTTTGCATAAACTGTCTGATATCTGTTTTTGTCTTCAAGTTTATGTGTTATATATGGTGGAAGTGGCATTTCTCCAAGCTTATCCAACACTTCTTCAAAAATACCTTCATAAGTAAACTTAATTAATCTGTTGCCTTCTTCAACAACATCAATAACCTCGCCCGTTAAAATTCCGTCACCAAAACTTATAACAGTACCCGGCTTGCATTTCTTTCCCGGCTTAACTAATGTTTCCCAAACATCGTTTTCCTTTCTCTTTAGAAGCAACACTTCAATCTTTGCATCAGTGCCAACCTTGCTTCCATATAATCTTGCAGGAATAACCTTTGTATCATTAATTACCAAACAATCATTTGGATTCAAATAATCTATAATATCCTTAAATATGTGATGTTCTATTTCGCCTGTGTTCTTATCAAGAACCATTAATCTTGAACTGCTTCTGTCCTCTAAAGGATCCTGTGCTATTAATTCTTCAGGCAAATCATAATAATAATCATGTAAACTCATTTCTTTTTTTAACATAACTTTTATCTCTTTTCTGTATAATACTTTTTTTACACTGTAATCTATATTATTTGCATATTTCAGAACTGTCAAGAACAATAGTGAAAGGTCCGTCATTTAAAAGACTTACTTTCATGTCTGCTCCAAACTCACCCTGCTCAACAACCTCTATTTCTTCCTTGCACTTTGAAATAATGTATTCATACATTTCATTTGCCATATCAGGTTTTCCGGCATTAATAAATGATGGCCTGTTGCCCTTTTTGCAATCAGCATAAAGAGTAAACTGGGATACCAATAACAACTCTCCGTTAACATCCTTAAGTGCAAGATTAGTTTTTCCATCAGCATCATCAAATATTCTAAGATTAATCATTTTCTTAATCATCTTGTCGGCAATCTCTTTAGTATCTTCGTTAGACACACCAATAAAAACAAGAAATCCCTTGTTAATTGAACCTATCTCTTTATTATCAACCTTTACGGAAGCTTCATTTACTCTCTGTATTACAAAACGCATAACTTTCCTCTCTTTTCATCAAAACACCACCCGCCTTGAAACATAGATTTATTCCAAAGCGGGTGGTTTAATGTTTTTATGCTCTTAATTCAATACCCATTGATTCAAGTTCTTTCAAAATCTTATTCATAGCTGACTGAATATCACTATCTTCCAATGTTCTGTCCTTAGCTCTAAATACAATTGAATATGCTACTGACTTAAAGCCGTCTTCAATCTGATCACCTTCATAGATGTCAAATAAGCTGTAGCTTTCAAGGTTCTTTCCTGCCTTGCTTTCAATAGCTTCTTCAATCTTACCAACAGGAATATCCTTAGGTACAACCATCGAAATATCTCTTGATACAGCAGGGAACTTAGCAATTCCTTCGTACTTCTTATCAAATGAAGACATTTCGTATACATATGGCATATCAATTACTGCAATGTATGCTCTAGTCTTCATATTGTAGTTTTCGCAAACTGTTGGATGAACTTCACCTAAATAACCGATAACTGTTTCATCATAAACGATGTTAGCCTGACGTCCCGGATGAAGGAAAGTCTTTCCCGCCTTAGCATCATAATGAACTCTCTTCTTCATTCCAACCTGTTCCAATAATTCTTCTACAACACCCTTCATTGTAAAGAAATCACCTTCGCCATAGAAACCTAATATTAGCTGCATTCTTTCATCAGGAAGTTCCTTAAGTGGTAATTCCTTTGGAAGATAAACATTACCCATTTCAAAAAGTCTTACATCTTTGTTTCTTCTATTATAGTTAGTAGCAAGTGATGTAAGCATTCCACCTAAAGGTGTAGTTCTCATAACACTAAAGTCTTCTCCTAAAGGATTTGAAATAACAATTGACTGTCTGTATTTTGAATCTTTTGGAAGTAATAACTTATCATAAACCTTTGGACTTTCAAATGAATATGACATTCCCTGTGAAAATCCGCTGTATAAAGCTACCCTTCTTGCGATTTCATCAATTCTTAATTTGTATGATAATTTTCCTGATGTAGCTTCTCCACTTGGAAGAGTTGTAGGAATGTTATCATATCCATAGAATCTTGCAACTTCTTCAGCAATATCACACATACCAACTAAATCCTGTCTAAATGTTGGGATTGTAATAAGTTTTGTTTCAGGATCATATTTTAACTCTAAAGCAGGGAAGTAACTTACCATCTGCTCTTCTGTTAAATTAAATCCGATTAATTTATTTACATAGTCAGGATCAAACTTAATTGTTGTTTCTGTCTTCTTTTCAGGATAAACATCAACCATACCTGCAACAACTTCACCTGCTCCTAATTCTTCGATTAACTGACATGCTCTGTTAATAGCTGATTCTGCATTGTTAGGATCAAGTCCTTTTTCAAACTTACCTGAAGCGTCTGTTCTAAGACCAACTCTCTTAGATGAAAGACGGATGTTAGTTCCGTCAAAACAAGCTGCTTCAAAAAGCATATCCTTAACATCATCAGTAATCATTGAGTTTTCGCCACCCATAATTCCGGCAAGACCTACAGGCTTTTCACCATCGCAAATCATAAGCATTCCACTGTCTAATTCTCTTTCCTGTCCGTCAAGAGTAACGAAGTTCTCACCGTCTTCTGCTCTTCTTACTATAATCTTATGGTCTGCAATAGTATCAAGATCATAAGCATGCATTGGCTGACCAAATTCTTCCATTACATAGTTTGTAATATCTACTAAATTATTGATAGGTCTGATACCACAGGCTGAAAGTCTTCTCTGCATCCATTCAGGTGATGGTGCAATCTTAACATTCTTAACAACCTTTGCACAATAACGCTTACATAAGTCGTTATCCTTTACTTCAACTGAAATGTAATCATTAACATCTCCGTCTGTTCCAACCAGTCCTGTAACAGGTGCCTTAAATGGCTTCTTAAATGTTGCAGCTGCTTCTCTTGCAATACCGATAACACTGTAACAGTCAACTCTGTTAGATGTAATTTCATATTCAAAAACTGAATCGTGAAGTCCTAAAACTTCAATTGCATCTGCTCCTACCTGAACGCTGTCATCGAAAATATAAATTCCGTATTCAGGTGCTTCAGGATAAAATTCTCTTGTTGAGCCAAGTTCTTCAATAGAACACATCATTCCATCTGAAGGAACTCCTCTAAGTTTTCCTTTTTTAATCTTAATTCCGCCTTCTGTCTTTGAACCGTCATGACCTCCGGCAACACGACCACCGTCAAGTACTACAGGTACTTTCTGTCCTTCCTTAACATTAGGTGCTCCTGTAACAATCTGAATTGTTTCTGTTCCAATATTAACCTGACAAATAACAAGCTTATCTGCGTCAGGGTGTTTTTCTATTTTTTCAATCTGTCCAACAACGATTTTGTCAAGGTCTGCATCAAGTCTTTCAAAGCCTTCACATTTTGTACCTGACAATGTCATTGCATCCATGTATTCCTGATCAGTACATTCAAGTTCAGGAACGTATGCTTTAATCCAAGATAATGGTGTATTCATTTTTATTTCTCCTTCCTGCTAACTAGAACTGGTTCAGGAAACGATCATCGTTTTCGTATAACAGTCTCATATCATCTATTTCATATTTTAATAATGCAATTCTTTCAAGGCCTACACCGAAGGCAAATCCCTGATATTCCTTAGGATCAATACTGCACATTTCAAGTACGTGTGGATGAACCATACCACAACCAAGAATTTCAATCCAGCCTTCACCCTTACAGAATCTACATCCTTTTCCACCACACTTAAAGCATGAAACGTCCATTTCTGCGCTTGGCTCAGTAAATGGGAAATGATGAGGTCTGAATTTAGTCTTTGTTTCAGGTCCAAAAAGTTCCTTGGCAAATTCTGCCAATGTTCCCTTTAAGTCTGAGAAATTAATGTTCTTGTCGATTGCAAGACCTTCAACCTGATGGAATGAAGGTGAATGTGTTGCGTCTACCTGGTCTGAACGGAAAACTCTACCCGGAGAAATAATTCTGATAGGTGGCTGAGTTTTTTCCATTACTCTTGCCTGTACTGAAGAAGTCTGTGTTCTAAGTACAATGTTCTTATTTATATAGAAAGTATCCTGTTCATCTTTTGCAGGATGATTGTCAGGTATATTTAAAGCTTCAAAGTTATAATGGTCATATTCTACTTCAGGACCTTCTACAACTTCGTATCCCATACCTGTAAAAATTCTCTCTAATTCTTCAAGAGCTAATGTATTAGGATGCTTATGTCCGATTTTATTCTTCTTAGCCGGAAGAGTAACGTCAATAACTTCTGCTTTCAACTTAGCTTCTCTAGCCTTAGCCTGAAGTTCTGCCTTAACTTCTTCCATTTTTTCTTCAATAATCTTTCTTGTGTCATTAACTAACTGACCAACTTTAGGTCTGTCTTCAGGAGCAACATCTTTCATGCCCTTAAGAACTTCTGTTAACTGACCTTTTTTGCCCAAAACTTCAACTCTAATCTGGTTAAGTTTGTCCAAATTGTCTGAGGCTGTAATTTTGGAAATGGCATCTTCCCTAATTGCCTGTAACTTTTCTTTCATGATAAATTCCTCTCTTTATAGATTTTAAAATAACAGGTTTGTGTTCAAGTTGTTCACATATTTTATTTTTTGGATTGCTACGTGCTTCGCACTCTCACAATCCTTAAATTACTCACACAAATTTATTTTTGTTTTCTTTACGGATTGTTCCGTGCTTTGCACTCTCACAATCCGTAAAACTCAATTCGCATATCACAAAGCTTTCGCTTTGTTTTTATGCTCATTGAGGAGCGTATCTCAAGGTCACGCATCCACTTTTGTGCAAGCACAGGTGGATGGTGACTTTGAGATACTTGAATACAAAAAAAGCACCTGTTCCATAGGGACGGATTGCTCCGCGGTACCACCCTAGTTTCCGTAATCATTATCACGAACACTCTATCTGCTTAACGCGCTACACACGTCATTCATTACTTAGATTAGTTTACTTCTTTAGTATTATTCATACTTATAATCTGTTGGTGAATGCAGCTCCTGTGGGAATTTCAATATATATCTGAACCTGAAAGACCTTCCAGCCTGTGAGTCTTTCTCTCTGACGGAAAATATATATCTACTTACACACTCATCGCCTTTTACAATACGACAATTCTAACACACAAAAAAAACAGTGTCAAACAATAATGCACAGATTAGCATTTTTTCTGCTTTTCTGTGCATTTGTAAGTTCATTATATGTCAATTATTCCTGTTCTTCTTCAAAGTATCCCTTTGAAAATTCTCCATACTGATAATACCAGTTAGGTGCTATTTCTATTCTTTCATATCCTGTATCAACATTTTCCATTCCTTGGAATACGTAAGCAATTGAGTTGATTATTCCAGTGTCGTAAACTGTAAAGTCTATTCTGTTGAATGCCACATATCCCTTATGCACTTCTACAGTTATAGGCATGCTTGAAATAAGATTAAATATTGTTTTTTCCATTTCGCTGCTTATGGAAATCTTTTTGCTCATTGAAAGATTTCCCTTGTCGTCAATGTCAAATGTTGTTTCATTATTTTTATTTTCAAATTCAAAATAGGAAACTATTTTTGTCATTTCAGCCATATGCTCTGTTACAAGTGGTTTAATATCATCGCTTAACATGTACATTTTTTTAATCTTTGACGGATATGCATAGTTTTCAATATTAATTTTAACTTTCTTTGTTAAACCATTGTGAGCCTTTGCGTATATTATTACAGTACCGGTCTTCATATTGTTGTTAGCTTTAACAACGCCTCTTGCATTTACCGTTGCAAGGTTTGTGTCTGAAGAACTCCATGTAAGTTTTCTGCTCAGTACTTTTTTCTTTTTTAATTTCTTAGACGGATATGCTTCGCCCTGTAGTTTAACTTTTCCGTTAAGACTTATTGTGTACTGATTCTTTATGTATTTAAATCTTCCTGCGTTTACCTTTTTTGATTTTTTATCAGTTACAATTATTGAAACTGTCTGACCTGAATTGCTAAAAACTTTCTTACCATTAGCAATAGTATAAGCCTTTATTTTGTAGCTATATACTTTGTTCTTCTTTACCTTTTTGTCAGTAAGTTTGTTTTTCTTTAATGTTTTAAACTTCTTTCCGTTCTTATATATAATGTAGCCTTTCACATTCTTAGACTTGTTCCACTTTAAAACAACCTTTTTTCCTTTTTGTTTTGCAATGAATTTTACCGGTTCATTAACCGTGTTGGTCTGAGATGCTGTATCTGCAAAAACTTCAACTGCACCAACGCCTAAAAAAACACTCATTGCAAATATAAAAATCGCTATAATCTTACTTGCTTTTTTCATAATCCTTCGCTCCCTATTTTACCTTAATTGTAATTCCATTGCTGTATGGAGAATATTCTCTCTTGCCGTCTTCATTAACATAGAACATTCTCACTTTGTAAGAATATTTTTTCTTTTTCTTAATACTCTTATCAGTATATGATTTTTTTGTTACTTCCTTTAACTTCTTGTATTTTTTGTCATTATTAATTTTTCTGTAAATTACGTAACCCTGCTTCTTTGTATCTTCTCTCTTAAGTTTGTTCCATGACAGGGTATTGCTCTTCTTGTTTTTCTGTTTTCCTGAAAGTGTTAGCGTGCCATTAGTAACTTTGACTATATTGCTAGTCTTTTCATCAAGAACAACAAAATCAAAAGCATCTCTTACATATTTTTTCTTTGCTACAACTTTGTAATAACGAGTTGAACCAAGGTCTACTTCCTCATCGAACTCGCCTCCCTCACAAAGCTGTCCATACTCTCCTTCCAAAAAGGTCCACTTAAATGTACCATCCGGTCTCTTAACTCCTGAATATACCTCACACTGAGTAGCGCCCTTGCATCTTGAATATTCTAATGTATTACAACCTGCTGTTGTTTTTACAAGTCTAAGTGTAAAATCTCCCATCTTAGCTGTATCAAGACTTTTAAACACAGTAATCTTGCATGCTGCTGATGGTCCTTCCGGAGACTTTGCAATAACAGTAGTGTTACCTGTGCCAACTACCTTAATCTTTCCATTCTGATCTACTTCAACTACTCCCTTCTTAGCTACAGACCAAACTATTGTCTTATTTGTAGCCTGTGCAGGAATAACCTCAGCTTTCAACTGTTCTACATCTTTCTCACCTAAGTTTAATTCTGATTTGTTAATTTTTATTTCAGTAACAGGTACATAAACTTTTGATTTCAGTACATATGCTATTCTACTATTGTCACCATCATTAAAATTAAAATCTGTTGGCATCTTTATTCTAAAGTAATTTCCACAACTGCCAATTACTGTAACTTTTTGATTTTTAGGAACTTTTGCCTTTCTTATATTTTCTCCCGAGTCTGCTCCTATAAGAAAATCTGCTTCTTCCTTTAAGCTGCCTGACGCGTCACTACATTGTGAATAAACAGATAAACCACAAATTGCTTTTTTGTTCTCCGCTGTTGCACTTATTCTTGTATAACCTTCACCTTTTCCCTGAACATTACCATTTCCATCACATGTTGAAATTGAACTATTGTCAGTGGTGTATGTAGCTTTGTTAACTGTAGCTATTTGTGGATAAACAACACTTGTTACAGTAGTTGTTTCTCCCACTTTTACATCATTAGAGTTTCTCCATGCCTTAACATCAGTAACCGGAACATAGACCTTTGATTTTTCAACATAAGCTTTTCTAGTACCTCTTCCATCATCAAATGTGTAATTATCCGGTAACTCAATATAATAAAAGCTACCACAACTACCAATTATGGTAAGTTCCTGTCCTTGTTTTACTTTTTCTGACCTAATCCACGATTTTTTTGTTGCTCCTCTATAAAAAGTACATGCTTTCCCATTAACTTTACCATAAACATTGTCTATTGCCGTATAAACAGAAATAACTGATGAATGTGATAATTTACCATTAGACTCTGTTGAAACATTCAATCTTAATGTTGTCATTCCCTCTTTTACTGCATTAACTGTCGCCGTATCATTATTTCCTGTAACTGTTGCAATTGATGTATCATCAATAGACCACTTAACCTTATTAGCCACTATATCTGATGGCGCAAACATAATTCCGAAATTGGGATTACTCTTTCCAACCTCAATAGACCTGTGCTCTATTCTTTCATTTAAACTATAACTCCAAATTTCCACTTTAGCATCATCTGCTGCATACACGCTGCTATGTACGCTAAATCCAATAAGTATACTTAATAAAACAAGTACTAAATTTGCTGTAAACTTTTTCATTGTAACCTCCCCTGTTATTTTAAATTAACTTTGTATAAATAAGCCTGTTTGCCTATTTTTTTACCAACATCAGCATGGGGTTTATACATAACATAATAAAATGTATTATTTTTATAATGGGATATACTTTCAATTTTCCATGTGAATTTTTTTAATAAAATTTTCTTTCTTATTTTTTTCGTTTTTCCATTTTTATTTGATATTACTTCATCCAGATATGTACTTTTAGGATTTTTTATTATATACTCTTTCTTTAATTTCCCATTAAAATTATATATTTCCACCACATTATTTTTATATTTTACCCTCTTTTCTATTTTTTTTATTTTCTTTCCCTTCTTATTTCCTTTGTGAAAATACTTTATTAGGTATATTTTTTTATTATATATTTCCATACACTGTGGCACATTATAATCATTATTCTGTTTCAAAGAAATAATTTTATTTTGTTGTACATATCGAATACCATCATTTGTTTTTTTAGATTTATATGTAGCAATATATCTTTCTAACTTACCGTTTATCTTATTTTTTTGCCTAATTCCCATCGCAAATACATCATTTTTCTTGTCGTAAACTGATATTCCAAAAACTGCCGCTCCGGTACCGTTATCTAATTTTCCAACTACTCCATTATTTTTTAATTTTGCCCCTATTTCACCTATCTTATTACTATAATCCTCTTTTCCATTTTCTTGATACCAAGCTCCATAATATTTTCCATTAAGATATGTAAAATCATTAGAGTGTCCAAGTGTATCAATATTTTGTTCAATTGCACCTTTTACCAATTTTACTTCAACAACCTTATTACTTACAATATTAATTTTTACTAATGCTGTTAAATCTCCTTTTTTATTTTTTCCCTTATCTACAAAAGCAAGCAATAGTATATTATTACTAATACATCCTCCTTGTACGCTCGTAAACTTAAGCTCGTCCAAAGTTTTCCATTGTGTATTTTGATTTTCACCTTTTACTCCAACATATATATTTTTTAAATCTGAACCTGATGAGCATGGCTGCTCACTATATTTATACTTTCCACTATGTTTATCACACCCTTCCATTCTACATCCGATATAATATTCTTTACCATTGATATTTTGTTTCAAATTCATTATTCTTGTTCCTTCTATTGCTTTTGCTTCAACCAATGTTCCTTTAGCAAAATTAAACATAATAATCGCAACCAAGCTCGTCACTATTACTACTACCAATCTTTTTTTTGATTTCTTCTTCATTTTCATTTTGTATTTCCTCCCTTACTAGTACTAGCACTGTTATTCATTATAATAAACAATTTGACATGTTTCCATTATTTTTTTATAATCTAATTAAAAACGGAGGATTGAAATGAAAAAATTAATTCATATATTTATTCTATTTGTGGCTTTATCTTCTCTCATATTTGTTCCAGTAACTAAAGTCAATGCTTCAAAAAAAGTTACTCTTACATATCATTCTGGCAAAGGCTATTTTAAATCTAGCCTTAATCGGGGTAAAAGCAAAATTTCTATTCGAAATAAGTTAAATAAAAAACGTGGCTATGCTCCTGCCATCCGAAGAGATGGTTATGCATTTGTTGGATGGTATACCAAAAAAAATGGTGGTACAAAGTATTCTTCCAAAAAAATAATTACATCTTCCAAAAACCTATACGCCCATTGGTTAAAAAAATATAAACTAAACACTAACTACTTTGTA
>OLNM01002267.1_pt1 | contig 12402 bp, 9 predicted proteins | sample 1672391 | NCBI WGS metagenome assembly OLNM01 (sample SAMEA3136680, study PRJEB25190) | human gut metagenome | reverse complement strand
CAGCCGCCGGAGCGGTGCTTGAGCCGTTAGGCGGGAATTGTGCGGTGTTGCCTTAATAGATTCCTGCCGGGGCCTGGGTGTTTACGAAATACAGCTCGTACCACAAAATAAAGGAATAGAAGCTCCAAATCTTGGTCATGTTCTTAGCCTTGCCCGCCTTATGATCATCCAGCAGGCGCATGATTTCGTCCACATTAAAGAACTTTTCGGCAACGGGGCCAGTGAACTTTTCCTTTACCATATTATAGTACTTATCTTCCCGCAACCAGTCGTTCAGCGGAACGGGGAAGCCCAGCTTTTTGCGATGGGCAACGCTTTCCGGCAGCTGCTTCATGGCGGCACCGCGCAGAGCGATCTTGGTAGACTCTTTGCCGGAGCGGTATTTCTGCGGGATGGACAGTGCCACATCCAGCATGTTGCGGTCCAGGAAAGGCACGCGCAGTTCCAGGCTGTTGGCCATGCTCATGCGGTCGGCTTTCAGCAGGATATCATACAGCATCCAGGTGTGCATGTCCACCCACTGCAGCTGGGTGGGTTCATCCAGACCCTGCACTTTATCAAAATAAGGCTTAAAGAACTGTTCCGGGCGGGGGCTGTGGTAGTTCTTTTTCAGGCAGCGGTCACGTTCAGCCGGGTCCAGGAAAACATAGTTGGCGCGCATATAGCGCTGCCAGGGTTCTTCTGCACCGCGCACCAGGAAGTGCTTGCCCTTAAAGTCCGGCAGTTTGGATGCCACTGCGCCTGCGGCCTTACGCAGCGCTTTGGGCACCTTATGCTCGTAATCCATAAAGTGAACCGCCTGGCAGTACATGGGGTAGCCGCCAAACAGTTCATCGGCACCTTCGCCGGAAAGCACGACCTTGACGTACTTGCGGGCGTTCTGGGCCAAAAAGTAAAGCGGAACTTCCGCCGGGTTGGGCATGGGTTCATCCAGGTACCACTGGATCAGGCGGTTGGCTTCAAAGAACTGTTCGGCATCCACCTTATTGGCAATGCTGGGCACACCGATTTCCTTACTGAACTCCTGGGCATACGGCAGCTCGGAGTATTTTTCCTCCGCATAGCCGACCGAGAAGCTCTTGACATGCGGAGTACCCTTAGCAACCTCGTTGACCACAAAGCTGGAATCCACACCGGAAGAAAGGAAGCAGCCAACCTCAACATCGGCAATCTGGTGGGCGGCAACGCTTTCGGCAAAGGTATCGGTGATGATTTTTTCCCACTCTTCCAGGCTCTTGGAATCGTCCACATGGTACTTGATCTCATAGTAGCGTTCCACTGTCAGCTCGCCATTTTCCCAGGTGAACATACATCCGCTGGGCAGCTTGTAGACATTTTTGAACATGGTTTCCTCATTGGGGATATACTCAATGCTCAAATATTCCGGCAGGCGTTCCTCGTTTAGTTCCTTTTTGAAACCGGGATGAGCCAGAAAGCTTTTGATCTCGCTGCCAAACAGGAACAGACCATCCTGATTATAATAATAGAACGGTTTGATACCGAAGATATCCCGCGCACCAAACATGGTTTTGGTTTTCTGGTCCCAGATCACGAAGGTGAACATGCCGCGCAGTTTGCCGGGCAGCTGATTGCCCCACTGCTCATAGCCATGCAGCAGCACCTCGGTATCGGACCGGGTGGCAAAGGTATGGCCTGCGGCGATCAGTTCCTCGCGCAGGGTCTGGAAGTTATAGATCTCGCCGTTAAAAATGCAGACAAGACTGCCATCCTCATTGAACATGGGCTGCTTGCCGCCCTCCAGGTCAATGATGGAAAGGCGGCGGTGGCCCAGGGCTACCTGGTCGTCCACATAGTAGCCTTCGCCGTCCGGGCCGCGGTAGGTGATCAGGTCCGCCATTCCTTTTACAATGCGGCGGGCGGTTTCCGCTTTATGGTTGCGCTCAGCAAAGCCGGTAATGCCACACATAGGCGCTTTCCCCTTTCTATATTATAATGGTTTGCTTTGTTACAGGCTGGCGTTTCTATGATTGCCAAAAGGGCGGCGGGTGCACAATGTGCGCCCCTACGGGGGCCAGCGATTTTATTTATCGTGTGTGATAGCTTTTATTCTATCATCAATCCCGCAGGCCCTTATTGCCATAGTAGCGGGCGGTTTTGCGGTAGTAGTTCAGCTGGCTGCGGATGTACCAGAGCCAGCGCTTCAGGTTCCAATCCTCTTTGCAGAACAGCTGGTGGGCACATTTGCCCTCTTTTTTCAGCTTATCCGCACGGGCCAGCAGATCCGGGTCCTTCAGGTATTTTTTGATCACGCCGTAGGGGGCAATCATCCACAGGCTCTTGGTATCGGCAATGGTCAGGCCAAGTTCCTTGTGCTCCAGCACATCCTCCACCAGCCACTTGGACAGGTTATACCCTGCCGCGGTGACAAAGTAGCTGGAACGGCCCTGACGGGGGTTCATCTCAAACATCTTGTACTCGCCGGTGCGGGCGTCGTACTTGATGTCCATATTGGCAAAGCCTTCCCACTGCATATCTTCCAAAAAGTTTTTCAGCTTTTCCAGCAGGGCAGCATCATTGTATTCGGGGTCAGACAAGATGGCCGCATAGTTGCCGATGCCTTCGGGGGTCTGCTCTTCCAGCAGGGGGCGACCCAAAGCCATCAGCTTGACTTTGTGGTCCAGGCCGCAGTAGGCGTTCAGCACACGCATGCAGTTGTCATCGCCAGGGATATACTCCTGCAGAATCAATTCGTCCTGGTAGCTGCTGCCGTAAATGGCGGCGGTGATGGCGTCAAATTCTTCGCGGTTATTGGCAAGGAACACCTTTTTCTTGTGGGGGAAGGTGCAGTTCCAATACGCCGGGGAATTGCTCGCCTTGATGATAACGGGGAACGCAAACGGCAGTTCTATATTTTTATAGTTCTGCGCATTGCAGGTTGCCGTTTTGGGGTAGCTCAGGCCGTGTGCTTCGCAGGCACGGTAAAAGTTTTCCTTAATATCCAGGTCCAGCACGGTTTGCAGTTCCGGGCAGGCAAAGTGGTAATAGGGTTTCAGGGCATCGCGGTGGCGGCCCATCAACACGGTGTAACCGTCCGCGCAGGAAACCAGCACCAGCGGCTTGTCCGCATGGGCTTTTGCGTAATCGGTCAGCGTTTTTACAAACGTTTCATCGTTTTCCAAATCAGGTTCCAGCACGGCAATTTTTACAAGATTGGTGTTGGAAGTTGCAACCAGCGCACCCTTGCAGATGGCCACGCTGCGCACGCCATACTGCTGGTAAAAGCTGCGTGCCATACCATAAACATTGGCATCGCTGCCAAGAAGTACCGGTAAAAAATCAGACATAATACCAAACCTTTCCCATTTTGGTTATCCTTTATTTTACCGCCATTACCACCACATGTCAAACGGCAATATCGCCTGCTTTGGGGGTGCGGGCACGGCGTTTTTTGTCTGCGCGGGCGAAAATTCCAGCAGCATTCGCCGCAAAATGCTTTTCTTTACGGCGCGAACCGTGTATAATAGGGCATATCGTACAAACAGTACCGGTTTCCGCCGGGGCAAGAAAGTAATAACCTGCGGTTTGTTTTTAGCTCCGCAGCCAGTTGAGGATTATAACCATGTGTGGAATTGTTGGCTTTGTCGGCGCACGCGCCGACATGCAGGAAATTTTGCAGGGCATGATGGATGCCATCGCCCACCGCGGCCCCGATGGCCAGGGCCAGTTTATTGAAGGCCCGGCAGCCCTTGGCCAGCGCCGCCTTTCCATCATTGACCTGGAGGGCGGCAAACAGCCCATGTTCAATGAGGATCAGAACCTCGCCGTCATCTTTAACGGCGAGATCTACAACTTCCAGGAGTTGACCGCCGAATTGATGCGCGCCGGGCACACCTTCGCCACCCGGTCCGACACCGAAGTTTTGCTGCACGGGTACGAGCAGTGGGGCAAGGAGATGCTGCAAAAGCTGCGCGGCATGTTCACTTTTGCCATCTGGGACCGCAAGAACGAAACGTTGTTCTGCGCGCGCGACCATTTTGGCATCAAGCCGTTCTATTATTACCAAAACGATGCCGGAGAGCTGCTGTTTGGCAGCGAGATCAAAAGCTTTTTGGCCCACCCCGGCTTCAAGAAAGAGCTGAACGAAGAGCAGCTGCCGCTGTATCTTTCCTACCAGTATTCCCCCGGGGAGGATACGTTCTTCAAGGGCGTCAAAAAGCTGATGCCCGCCCACTGGCTGGAATGGAAAGCTGGGCAGCTGACGGTGCAGCGCTACTGGCAGCCCAAGTTTGACCCCGATGATTCCCGCACACTGGAAGAGTGGGAGGACGAGATCAGCGCGGCGATGAAAGAGAGCGTGCAGGCACACAAAATCGCCGATGTTGAGGTTGGCAGCTTCCTTTCTTCCGGCGTGGATTCCAGCTACATGGCCGCGCTGGCCCATGTGGACAAAACATTCACCGTTGGCTTTGCCAACAAGCAGTATGACGAAACCGACTATGCACAGGAGTTTTCCAAGCACATCGGGGTCAAGAATTACGCTTACCGCATTACGCCGGAGGAATACTGGGCCAACCTGGGCAAGATCCAGTACCACATGGATGAGCCTCTGGCGGATGCCGCTTCGGTCGCGCTGTACTTTGTCAACCGCGAAGCATCCAAACAGGTCAAGGTCTGCCTGTCCGGCGAGGGCGCCGATGAATTTTTCGGCGGGTACAACATTTATAAAGAGCCGTTTACCGTAACCTGGTATGACAAGATTCCCCTGCCCATCCGCCGGGCCATCGGCGCGGTGGCGGACCTGCTGCCGCCGGTGCATGGCATCAACTTTTTGGTGCGCCGCGGCAAGCCGCTGGCGGAGCGTTACATCGGCAACACCAACCTGATGGATGAGCACCGCAAGAAAAAGCTGCTGAAAAACTACCACCCCGGCAAGCTGCCCACCGACCTTTCCCGCCCGTACTTTGAGCTTTCCAAAGGGCAGGACGCTGTGACCCAGATGGAAACCTGCGACCTGAACCTGTGGATGGTGGGCGATATTCTGCTGAAAGCCGACAAGATGAGCATGGCCAACAGCCTGGAGCTGCGCGTGCCGTTCCTGGACCGCAAAGTATTTGAACTGGCAAGTCATATTCCGACCAAGTGCAAGGTGAACGCCACCCAGACCAAGATTGCGATGCGCGGTGCGGCAGAAAAGACCATTCCCGCCAAAACGGCAGGCAAAAAGAAGCTCGGCTTCCCTGTTCCGGTACGCGCCTGGCTGCGGGATGAGCAGTATGCGGGTATTGTGCGCAAGGCATTTAACACCCCCGCCGCGGAGCAGTTTTTCCGCACAAAAGAGCTGAATGCCATGCTGGACCAGCATATTTCCGGCAAGCGGGATAACTGGCGGCAGATCTGGTGCATTTTTATGTTCTTAGTCTGGTACGATGAATACTTTGTAAAACGCTGAGGTGATAACAACATGCTGTTAAAACAACTGCTGAAAAATCTGGACTATACACTTGTTCAGGGCTGCCTGAATACCGAAGTGACTGACATTTACTATGATTCCCGCAAGGTAACGCCGGGCGGTCTGTTTGTCTGCATCGTTGGCACCCTGCGGGACAGCCATGATTACGCCGCGGACGTTGCCGCCAAAGGCGCTGCCGTGCTGGCCATCCAGCACGACCTGCCCGCCGAGGTACTGGCCGCTTTGCCGGACGTGACCGTGGTCAAGTTCGAGAGCACCCGTTACGCCATGGCGCTGCTTTCCACCGCCTATTTTGGCCGTCCCGCGCTGGAAATGACGATGGTTGGCGTGACCGGCACCAAGGGCAAAACCACCACCACCCACATGATCAAGGCTGTGCTGGAAGCCGCAGGTCACAAGGTCGGCATGGTCGGCACCAACGGCGTGTATTACCCCGGCCACCACTATGACCTGAACAATACCACCCCCGAAAGCTATGAGCTGCAAAAGATCCTGCGCCAGCTGGCGGATGCGGGGTGCGATGCCTGCGTGATGGAAGTTTCCAGCCAGGGCATTATGATGGACCGCGTGGCGGGCATCCATTATAAAGTGGGCGTGTTCACCAACCTGTACCCGGACCACATCGGCCCCGGCGAACATTCCAGCTTTGAGGAATACCGCAGCTGGAAAGGCAAGCTGTTCCAGCGCTGCGATGTCGGCGTGGTAAACGCCGATGACCCCAACACCGAAGCCCTGCTGGAAGGCCACACCTGCAAGCTGGTTACCTATGGCATCCACGCCCCCAAGGTAGATTACCGTGCCAGCGAGCAGTACCGCCTGCTGCGCAATAAAGAGATGCTGGGCGTTGAGTTCACCCTGACCGAGCCGGACGGCCACACACTGGATGTGCAGGTGGGCATGCCGGGGCTGTTCAGTATTTACAACGCCTTGGCCACCATCGGCGTGGGCAAGGTGCTGGGCCTTGCGGATGCCCCCATCCATGAGGGACTGAAAAAGGCGCTCGTCAAAGGCCGTGTGGAGCTGGTGCCCATCAGCCACAAGTTCACCATCCTGATCGACTATGCCCACAACGAAGCCGCTACCGAAAGCCTGATTGAAACCCTGCGGGAGTACAACCCCAACCGCCTGGTCGTGGTGTTCGGCTGCGGCGGCAACCGCAGCAAGCTGCGCCGTTACGGCATGGGCGAAGTGTGCGCCAAGTTGGCGGATTTCAGCATCCTGACCGAAGACAACAACCGCTTTGAAAAAGTGGAAGATATTATCGCGGACATCAAAACCGGCATGGCCAAGGGCAACCCGGACGCCAAGTATGTGGAAATTCCCGACCGGCTGGATGCCCTGCATTACGCCATTGACCACGCGCAGGAGGGCGACCTGATTGCCGTAATTGGCAAAGGCCACGAAGCCTACCGTGACCGCGAGGGTGTTAAAACGCCGTTTTTGGAGCGCGAGCTGATTGAAGAATACGCCGCTGAAACTGGGGTAGAATAAGCAATTTTGCAGGGCTATGCTTTGCCTTTTGCTGCTTTGCGGCAAAAGCGGCACGGCCCTGCTTTTCTTTTGCATAAAACTATGGTATACTGTCTATGTATGCTAAAAAGTATACACAAAATTCAAACCGAACCAATGCGGAAAGGAGGCCGGTTTGATGACCACACAACCACCTGACCGGCTTTTCCGCCCGGTCAGCCCAGCAGCACAGGCCAAGGGCGAGCGCGTGTTCTGCGCTGCCGTGGCGCTGCTGCTGGTTTTATCGGAGGTATTCAGCTCCAACATTCAAAACACACTGCCCACATTCAGCCATGTGTGCCGCATTGCCTTAACCGTTACGGCGGCGGTGCTGCTGGTTGTCAAAAGCCTGCTGCTGACCCAGTGGCATACCAAACAACAGGCGCTGACGGCTGCCGCGTTGGCCGCTTTTGCGGTGTTTACCACCGCATACGGGCACGACCAATGGTTTTTATTTGCCGTTTTGCTTGGCATTGGTGCCAAGGATGTTGATTTGCGCCGGGTGCTGCAGGTCTACCTTGCCGCAGCGGCTGGCGGGCTGCTGGCGGTGCAGCTGCTGCACGCCGCAACGCCGCTGGTGCCCTACCTGTACTACTGCCGCAACTGGGATTACGGCTATGGCCATTACAACGGGTACGGTGCCCGGCTGGCCGGTGTGTTTTTTGCCTGGGGCTGGCTGCGTTGGCCGCGCCTGCGCTGGTGGGACTGGGGCGGCCTGGCTGCCCTGGCAGCCTACACGCTGTTGGTGCCCGGCTGCCGCGGGGCTGGCATTGCCATGGTGCTGCTGCTGGTTTTGTTTTTGCTGCAGCGTGCCTTGCCCGCCTTTTTTGAAAGCCGCATCTGGCACGGCATGGCCCTGGCTGCCGCACCGCTGGCGCTGGGGTTCAGCCTGTTGGCCGGGCGGCTGTTTGACCCGGATCATCCCACCGCCACCCCGCTGCTGGACAAACTGAACGGCCTGCTTTCCGGCCGGTTCGAGATCTGGCACCATGTGTTCTGGGGGTATCCCCTCTACCACCCGGAGCAGGACGGGGTGCCCGGCTGGTACCATGATGCCATGCCCAAGGCCGTTACCCTTTTGGGTGGCCTTGCCACTGATGGAGACGAGCACCACGCCATTGATAACTCTTTCCTTGCCATCCCGATGAACAAGGGTGTGCTGGGGGCCGTGGTGATTGGGGTCATCTTTTTGCTGTTGATGTGGCGGCTGTGCCAAAACCGCTGCACGGGCGAAACTTTGTTTTTGACGGTGATCCTGGTTTACTTTTTGATGGAAAACAAATGTTTTTTGTTCTCCGCCGACCCGTTCATTCTGCTGCTGCCCGCAGCGCTGTTTCCCGCAAAGGGCAAGCCTCTGCCGGTCGTCTGTCCGCCGGTAACACGAGGGTGTATCTGAAAAGAATAGAAAAGCTGCCTGAACCTGTTTGCAGTGTGCAAACGATCCAGGCAGTTTTATTTTTATCCAATTTGTTTTTTGTCAAAAGCGGGCTTATCTCACAGCTCGCTGAGGATATTGCCGCCAATGGAAATCGTCACAACCTGCCACGGGATGAACTTGCCGCTGTTCTGCAAGGCCACCTTGGCGGCACGTTCCAGCCCGCCGCAGCAGGGCACTTCCATCCGCACCACCGTCACGCTCTGGATGTTATTTTCGCGGATAATCTGGGTCAGCTTTTCGCTGTAATCCACATCGTCCAGCTTGGGGCAGCCCACCAGCGTGATATGGCCGCGGATGAACTTTTGATGGAAGTTGGCGTAAGCATAGGCCGTGCAGTCCGCTGCAATCAGCAGTTTGGCCCCATCAAAGTAGGGGGCGTTGACCGGAACCAGTTTGATTTGCACCGGCCATTGGGAAAGCTGAGACCGCAACACCGGCATGTCCTCCCCTGCCGGTTCCGGCTTATGCTGCATCTGGCGCATCTGGCTGCCGGGGCAGCCGTGGTGCATCTGCGGCACAGGCTGGTGGAACATGCTGCGGGCCGCGCTGCCGGGGCAGCCGCCCAGCGGCTTTTGGGCGGCTGCGGCTTTCTGGCGCTTGTTTTCCTCCACAGCCTTTTCATCATAAGCGGCGGCTTCGCGCTCCACAAAGGTGATAGCGCCGGTGGGGCAATGGGGCAGGCAGTCGCCGAAGCCATCGCAGTAGTCGTCCCGCATCAGTTTGGCCTTACCGTTGACCATGGCGATAGCACCTTCGTGGCAGGCATTGGCGCAGGCACCGCAGCCGTTGCATTTATCGGTATCGATCTGGATAATTTTGCGAATCATAGAGGGTGTTCCTTTCTCCGCGCCGTTCAATGCCGTGCATTGCTGTGCGGCGCGCTGCTCTTTTCTTTTTGCTGTGCTTGTATTATAATGCCATCAGGCCAATAAATCTGTGGTTATAACCACAAAAAGCGAGGAATCCCATGGAAAAAACAGCCAGCACCCCCATCCAGCTTTTCCGTGGCATGACGGCGGACGAACTTGCCGCCCTGCGCGCCGCCCACTGCATCCGTGTGCAGCGTTATGACAAAAACGCTCTGATCTGCCATGCGGGCCGTGTGGTACATGAGATCGGCATTGTGCAAAGCGGCAGCGTAAACGTAGAATCCAACGACCTGTGGGGCAACAAAAGCATTTTGAGCCATGTGGAAGCCGGGCAGGCGTTTGCCGAAACTTATGCCCTGTGCGGCGAGCCGCTGATGGTGGATGTGGCCGCCGCGGAGCCGTGCGAAATTTTATGGCTGGATCTTGTACCCATGCTGCAGCAGCAAAACACTGCCGCCAGCTGGTACCCCAAGTTTTTGCACAACCTGTTACTGCTTTCTATGCAGAAAAACCTGGCGCTCTCCCAACGCATCCGGTGCACCACACCAAAAAGTGCGCGTGGGCGGCTGCTGACCTATCTTTCCGCGCAGGCAGTGCGGGCGGGCAGCACGCATTTTTCCATCCCGTTTGACCGCCAGCAGCTGGCGGACTACCTGAACCTGGACCGCAGCGCACTTTCCAAGGAGCTGGGCAAAATGCGGGACGATGGGCTGATCCGCTGCCGCAAAAACAAATTTGAGCTGTGCGGAACGGAATAACGCCCCCTTATCCCCTATCCTTAAGGCAACACCGCACAATTCCCGCCTTGCGGCCTGCTTCGTCCAGCTTGTTGGCTTTCAACAGGCGGATCACTTCGGGGATATTGGTCTGGATGGGGCACCCCTGCTGGCAGCGCGGCTTTTTGCAGCCCAGACACTGGTTGGCTTCGTCTATGACATGTAGTGCCACTGTTTTTCCTCATTTCGCAACGATTTTGCGTGTTAAAAGCGCAACAAAGTTTCAACTCCGCGCACTTTTTATCCATAATTATATTATAATAGCACTACATGCGCCGTGTACGCAAGCCCCATGGGCTGTATTTTGTACCGGCAAAGTAACGAAAAATCAACCGCTTTGCTGTGCATATCAGCAGCAATTTGCAGTTTTTGATCCTGCCCCGCCAAGCCCGCAAGGCTGGTGCCCGCCGGAATTTTTGCGTGCTTTAACAGCGGCAGCGCGCTGCGCTTTGCCCCCAGCACCAACAGGTACGGCGGCAGCGCGGGCAGGCCCGCGGCGGGCACATCCAGCACAGCATCCAGTACCAGTCGCCGCAGGCGGGCCGTGGGGTAGCGCTTGGTTTTCAGGCGGTCATACAGATCATTTACCGTTTCTGCTTCGCGGGCTGCGGCATACAGGCGGTTTTCCAGCCCTTCGCCCGCGCCGCGTAAGGTACTCAGCTGCTCCGGCGTTTTGGTGCGCAGCAAAGTCAGCACTGCGGTGCTGAACTTTTCCAGGTCCGCCAGCTGACCTTGTTCCGCGGCCTGGCGGTACAGCTCCATGGCTGCCTGCGGCACAAAGGGGCTGGCAGCCTTGATTCCTTGCGTATGCACCAACTGCCGGATATGGGAAGCCGAAGCCAGTGCCTGCCCCTGCACCTGGCCGGTCTGGGCGGTGCCATGGGCTGCGCCCAGACGCGGCAGGGGCAGCAACTGCATGGCTGCCCCCTGCCGCAGAATGGCCTTGCAGTATTCGATCCCCAAAATGTTGTTGGGCGTTTGCAGCAAATCCGCAGCACCGGGGCACAATGTTTCGGCGGCTGCGGCACGGGCGGCGGCAAAGGGCAGGCCGCTTTCCAGCTGGCCGCGCAGCGCCGCCGGGAACGCCGCACTGCACAGCGCGGCAGCCGCTGCCTGCAAGGGGGCGGGCTCCGGGGTTTCGGCACCGAACGCAAGGGTATCGCACCCCAGCGCGGCCAGCAGATGTACCCCGGCAGCGGCAAACTGTTCTGCGCTGGCGTTGGCATAGGGCGCAGGCAGCGCCACCACCAGGTCCGCCCCGGCAGCCAGCGCTGCGCGCACCCGCACAGCTTCCGGCAGGATGGGTACCCCACCGCGCTGCACAACGCCGGTGCTCATGCACACCGCGATGGTACTGGCCCCCCGCTGCCGCAGCATGCGCAGCTGCAATGCGTGGCCGCTGTGGAACGGGTCATACTCTGCAATGATGCCGACAAAATTCATATCGTCTACCCCTGATTCTTCGCAAATTCTGTTCGCTTGTGCCGAAAAGAGCCTTGCAATGTTTTCTGCTTCATTATATAATAAATTTGTCTGATACAAAAGGGCCAATACAAAAACCGGGTCCCGCCCGGCATGGTTCTTAAATTTTGAAGGAGGACAAATCCAATGAAGATCCTTGTTATCAACTGTGGTTCTTCCAGCCTGAAATATCAGCTCATTGATATGCAAGGCGAGAAGGTGCTGTGCAAGGGCCTGTGCGAGCGCATTGGCATGGAAAGCAGCATGATTACCCATGAAGCCAACGGCAATAAAGCCACCACCCCGGCCATCTTCCCCACCCACACCGAAGCATTTGCTGAGGTTGTGAAGAAGATGACCACCGGCGATGGCAAGGTCATTGATGATGTCAGCGAGATCAACGCCATCGGCCACCGCGTGGTCCATGGCGGCGAAAAGTTCCAGGCCAGCTGCCTGATCACCCCCGAAGTGATCGAGACCCTGCGCGAGCTGAGCCCCCTGGCCCCGCTGCACAACCCTGCCGGCATCCTGGGTATCGAGGCCGCCAAAAAGGTCTTTGGCGATATCCCCAATGTTGCCGTGTTTGATACCGCTTTCCATTCCACCATGCCGCCGAAGGCTTTCATGTACGCCATCCCGTATGAATATTACGAGAAGTACGGCGTGCGCCGTTACGGCTTCCACGGCACCAGCCACAAGTACGTCAGCTACCGCGCTGCCGAATATCTGGAAGAGCCCATCGACCGCCTGAAGCTGATCACCTGCCATCTGGGCAATGGTTCTTCCATTGCTGCAGTTGACCAGGGCAAGGTTGTGGATACCTCTATGGGCATGACCCCGCTGGCCGGCCTGATGATGGGCACCCGCTGCGGCGATATCGACCCTTCTGTGGTCAACTACCTGAAGTACACCCTGAAC
>OLNM01002259.1_pt1 | contig 12453 bp, 9 predicted proteins | sample 1672391 | NCBI WGS metagenome assembly OLNM01 (sample SAMEA3136680, study PRJEB25190) | human gut metagenome | reverse complement strand
AAGTCTTTATCATCTGTAGCACACAAAATCATACCATATGATTCTACACCACGTAGTTTTACTGGTTTTAAGTTTGTCACTACGACAACTTGTTTTCCAATCAATTCTTCTGGCTTGTAGTGTTTCGCAATACCACTAACGATTTGACGGACTTCACCACCCAAATCAATTTGTTCAACCAATAAACGATCTGCCTTTGGATGTGGTTCACACTTCACAATTGTACCGACTTTGAATTGTAGTTTCGCAAAATCATCAATCGTAACTTCTTCTACTTTTTCTTCTTTTTTAGGCCCTTCTTTTTTAGTTGCTTCTTTTTCTTTATTAAACTCTTCCATAAATTTCTTTTCATCAATACGTGCAAACAATGGTTCACACTTTTCAACTACATGAATATCTGTTTCTAAGTTTCCAAACGATTCACAAGAATCTAAATCCGTTACTTTTGTATTTAAATATGCGAACATCTTTTCTGCAGTTTCAGGTAAGAATGAATGTAATAATACTGCTGAAATACGAATAGATTCTAATAAGTTATATAAAACAGTAGCTAAACGATCTTGTTTTGATTCATCTTTTGCGAGTATCCAAGGCATAGTTTCATCAATGTACTTGTTTGTACGACGAAGCAATGTGAATACTTCATCTAATGCATCACCAACACGAAGTTCTTCCATCTTAGCTTCTACTTTCTTCTTAGTTTCTAAAGCACAAGCTTTTAATTCTTCATCGACTGCTTCACATACATTTGGATTTGTGACTAAACCACCAAAATATTTATTTGACATCGCAATTGTACGAGATACTAAGTTTCCTAAAATGTTTGCCAAGTCTGAATTGATTCTTTCAATCACTAATTCCCAAGTAATCGTTCCATCTTGCGCAAATGGCATTTCGTGTAAACAGTAATAACGAACAGCATCTACACCAAAGTGAGCCACTAAATCTTCGGCATAAATCACATTACCTTTTGATTTAGACATTTTGTCACTTCCCGTAAGCAACCATGGATGACCGAACACTTTCTTAGGTAAAGGTAAATCCAAAGCCATTAAAATAATTGGCCAATAAATTGTGTGGAAACGCAAAATATCTTTACCAATAATGTGTGTTGCAGGCCAGTATTTGTTGAACTTCTCATCACTAACACCATTAGCATGATAGCCAAGTGTAGTGATATAGTTGCTTAATGCATCAATCCAAACGTATACAACGTGTTTTGGATCAAAGTCAACAGGAACTCCCCATGTAAATGATGTACGAGATACACAAAGATCTTGTAATCCTGGACGCAAGAAGTTATTCAGCATTTCATTCTTACGAGATTCTGGTTGAATGAAATCAGGATGATCTTCAATGTATTTAATTAAGCGATCCGCATACTTTTGCATATTAAAGAAGTAAGCTTCTTCTTTTGCCTTCTTAACTGGACGACCACAATCTGGGCAACATCCATCTACCAATTGAGATTCTGTCCAGAATGATTCACAAGGCGTACAATACCATCCTTCATATGTTCCTTTATAGATATCTCCTTGATCGTATAAACGTTTAAAAATACTTTGTACTTCTTTTACGTGATAATCATCTGTAGTACGCACAAAATAATCATAGCTTGTATTCATTAAATCCCAGTTTGATTTAATTTGAGCAGCCACACCATCCACGAATTCTTGTGGACTTACACCTGCAGCTTTTGCCTTTTCTTCAATTTTTACACCATGCTCATCTGTACCTGTCTGAAAGAATACATCATATCCTTGTGCTCTTTTAAAACGAGCAATCGCATCCGACAAGATAATTTCATATGTATTCCCAATGTGAGGTCTACCTGATGTATACGCAATGGCCGTTGTTAAATAAAATGGTTCTTTCTTTTGTGTCATCTTTATTTCCTCCTATCATACAAATAAAAAAGCCTTCATCCAAGGACGAAAGCTTCGTGGTACCACCTTAGTTTGTGTTTTCACACCTCAAGCTGTTAACGCCAGCATACGTCTTTACCTACCTATCGATAAAGAAGCTCCAAGACCATCTTCTTTATATATTGTACGCAGATTCACACCAAACCATCTGCTCTCTTTAGTACGCCATATAAATACTCTTCTTTTCTAAGCTTATTGACTTGTTTATTATACGCTATAAAACGTATTTTGAGCAAATTTATTTCGCAGCTTTTGTCAAAATTTTTACCAATGGTAAAGCTTTTTCAGGACAATTTGAAACACCCATATGATACTTTGGCTTAGTAGGACCATGATAATTACTACCACAAGATACGAATAATTTGCGTTTCTGAACAATCTTCAATGCAGCCGCAACCGTTTGTTCATGAATATCATTAGAGAAGCATTCCACTCCATCCATACCTAAATCCACAATTTCTCCTAAAACATCATCGGAAATATAATCTAAATGCCAGCTTGATAAAATCGCAATACCTCCAGCACTATGAATCGCATCAATTACTGCTTTCGCATCCGGATAGTTAGCCTTTACATAACAAGGTCCATTCTTACCAAATACATCGGTTTCAAAACGAGACATCGCAACACTCTCACTTTCACAACTATCAATATACTTCTTCACAAAAGGCAATAAACGTGTTCTTTCGTTATGGAACACCATCTTTGTGATTTCTGTTGGTGTAATAGTTTGGAAACGAGAATTTGAAATTAATGAATCTACATCAATACGAATGCCTGAGTAATTTTCGAATTTTTCAACACGCTCCATGGATAAATCTTTTTCACGCTTCAAAGAATTTTGTTCTAACACTTCAAACACTTCATTCGTCCAGTCAATATAATAACCTAGAATACGTACTCGCATTCTTTTATATTGTGCATCCACTTCCACGCCTGGAATATATTGAATGTTGTACAAACTTGAAAAGCGAACCGCTGCCGCATTCGCTCTTGCACAGTTGTGATCTGTGATTGAGATAACTTCCAAGTGATTTTCTTTGGCTTGTTTGAATAATTCTTCTACATCATAATAACCATCATCACTGTAGTTTGAACGAATATGTAAATCGATTGGAGTCACAACCAACTCTTCTTTTACTGAAGCTGGTTCCACCTTTGTTTCAAAACGAATTTCCTGATCTGGTTCATTTACAGGGACCAAACCAAAAATCAGATCAAATAGAGTTTGTTGGTTTGGAGTGATTAAGACAACAATACCATTAATGACCCACCATAAAATGACTCCTGGCACTTGAAAGAAGAACCCTAAAATCATCAAAGGAAGACCAAATCCCAATGCTTGTCGTAAGATCAAATGGATTGGCATCGCCTCTTTTTTGTTTCTACGAACCAATTTCAAATCCATAATGGCATATCCAAATGACTGCCCATTTGTTCGTGCTGTAAAAAACGCAAGTAATAATACACTAGATACAAATAACATGGCAAACATTAAATAGAATAATAAATCAAAGAAGTGTGGTGGAATCAATCCACACATAATTAATAAAAACTCAAGAACCCATATATAAACAGGCAATAAACAAATGTTGACATCCATCAAAAACGCAAAAAAATGATTTTGGTAATCTCTTAGAATCCGTTTTAATGGAGTGGCATATTTATATCCACCTGCACGATACAATTTCGATTTTTTTTGAAAGTAAGCTAGAGTTAGATCTTTAAAATTGTATTTCTGTTGTTTCATAAAATTATAAGCCTTTCTTTCGTTATTATAACAATTTTTAAGCATGAAAAAAAGGGCCATAGCCCTTAATCTTGTTTTCTTAAACGTTTTAGTACAAATACTAATGCACCTAAAGACATCATACATAACCATGAATAAATCGTTACATTTGTATTTGTTGATGTATTTACAGGCGTATATTTTCCTGCATTCATACTAAATTTTTGTGCTTCCTGCAACAAACGCTGATACTTTTTACCAACTTTATTCATCAATTCTGCATTCACTGCATTTTTATCAGTTGCAGATAATTTTACCCAGCTAGGCATCGCAGAAAGAATCTTTTGATAATTCAAGCTGTTGGCACTTGTAAAGATATTTCCACTTGCACTCGTTAAGTATGTCTTAATGAAATTATTAGCTGCCGCACTTGTATCCTCTTGTTTGACTACTGTTTCTACTTTTGCAGCTTCCACATTCTTTGTTTCTACTGTTGGAGCCACAACTTGCGGCCGTTCTTGTACAACTGGTGTTTGCACTAATAATTCATTACTTGTTTCTACTTTTGGTGCAACCTTTTCTTCTAAAGTAACCACCTTGTATACAAAGTTTGTATTATCGTCTAAATATGCATTTAGATGTGCTAACGTTTCATCCACTTTTGCCTGTGTTGATTCATCGTTTGAAAGTACAAGACTACAATCATCCAATTCTTTCTTGAAATTATTATAAGACTCTTCTTCAAGCATATCCTTATTGGATTCTAAGACTTCACTAGCTTCCTGCACTTTTTCGTTCAATTTAGAGAAATCCGCTTTTTTAACTAAAGAAGCAGCTGCTGCATTTAAAGTAGACTGTGCCTTTTCAATGTCTTCAACAGTACTTGCACTATTTTTTAATACTTGCTTAGCTTCGTTCAAACTTGTTTCATATGCCGTATAGCTTCTATGAGTATAGCTATCCTTTACATATGTACTTGATTGATCTACGATAGCTTTTAATCCAGAAACATTGATCAATGCATTTTTTGCATTATCCAGCTTCACTAACTCTTGTGTAAGTTGTTCTAAAGTTGAAGTTGTTGATTGAACCAAAAGGCTTGATTCGTCCATCACCGTTTTTAAAGCGGCATAGCTATCTGTAGTAAAGATTGTAGAATCTAAACTTTGTGCATCTTTTAAAGAAGTATCTAAAGCTGTTTTAGCGTTTAGAATCAATGTATTAGCCAATGCATTGGCCTCAGATACAACAATTTCATATGCACTTAAAGTACATCCTTCAGCTTTTTTCATACCTGCTTTTTCGTATGCATCTTGATAAGCTTTTTTGATTTGATTCTGATTTTCGTTAGTCAAGACTTTGAACAATTGATCTCCTGCTAATACGAAAGAATAATTCTTTTCATCCACCTTAGTGATCAATGTATATATTTCTACATCTTTATTTGTACTATCTTTAACAATTTCTTTTGTACTCAAATATTGTTTGATAAAAACATCTGCAGTAATTGTCTGTTGGGCTTTTTCTACTAATTTTACTGGCTGTACTTGTTTGGCAAGCACATCCATATTTGGATTTGAAGCCACACAAACTGCTACAGCACTAGCGACACAATAAACCTTTGCTTTATTCACAACAAACCCTCCATTCCGTTTTACTATTTTACTCCCAAAATATCAATTGGTCTAGTCCCAATATTCAACAACAAACTTTCGAGCCCACGCATCCGTTGTTTCTAATTGATCAATTGTAGGGTTTTCAATATATTTTGCCTGCTTACAAGCTTGTTCAATACTTTCTTCAATTTGTAAAAATGAAATCTTTTTATCTAAAAATAGCTGTACTGCCTGTTCATCCGCCCCATTAAATACGGCACCTAGATTTCCTTCTTTTTTACCAATTTCATAGGCTAGTTTCAACATTGGATAACGAACATAATCCATTTCTTTAAAGTTCAAATCCATTGTTTTTGTCATATCCAAAGGATGATCTTCCTTTAACACCGGACGATCTGGATAACATAACGCATATTGAATTGGTAAACGCATATCGGCAGATCCAAGTTGTGCAATAATTGCGTTGTCATTGTATTCAACCATAGAATGCACGATACTTTGACGGTGTAACACCGTATCGATTTTTTCATACGGCAAATCAAATAAATAGTGTGCTTCAATCACTTCAAAGCCTTTATTAACCATTGTTGCACTATCCACTGTGATTCGTTTTCCCATGTTCCAGTTTGGATGTTTTAAAGTCTGTTCTACTGTTACATCACTTAACTCATCCCTTGTCTTATCTCTAAAACTACCGCCACTTGCCGTAATAATTAAACGCTTCACATCTTCACTACGATTTCCCTGCAAGGATTGAAAGATGGCAGAGTGTTCTGAATCGATTGGATATAGTTTGGTGTTTGTTTCCTGCAATGTCTGACGTACCAAAACACCGCCCGCAACCAAACTTTCTTTATTAGCCAATGCCACATCAATTCCTTTTTTTAAAGATGTTAAGGTTGGCTTTAATCCTCTAAATCCAACAACGGCATTCACCAACAAATCATATTCACAGTTTTCCATACATTGAACCATGGCTTCATTACCACTATAAACAGTAACACCACTTAATTCTTTAGCCTTTGAAACATCTGAAATACCAGCTACCTGAATGGTAGGATGTTTATCAATAATTTTCTGCATTACATCCACTTGATGTCCAGCCGCAATACCAACTAGACAAAATTGGTCTGGATGTTGTTCAATCACATCCACTGTTTGTAAACCGATAGAGCCTGTAGCTCCTAATAATAATATTCTTTTCATAATTCATCACCTGTACTTATCATTTTAACACAATACAGACAAAAGATGTGGTTAAATAGTAATTGGAGGTAAATTATGAAAGTCATTGATTTAACACACACTATTTCGGAAGATATGCGCGTCTTTTCGGGTAGTGAAGCACCAAAATTAACCACAAAAAGCACCTACGAAAAGGATGGTTTTAAAGAAACACTCCTTCAAATGTATTCTCATGTACAAACACACATGGATCCACCGACTCATATTTTTGCGAAACGAAGAAACTTTAGATCAATTTTCCCCAGAACAATTCTTCGGCAAAGCTCTTGTCGTTGATTGTAGGGATTTAAAAGAAGGACAAGCCATCACAATCGATAAAATCAATATAGATAAAGCCAAGTTGGCTGAGTTTCTTCTCTTCAATCTTGGTTGAGACAAACGTTGGAATTTAGATACCTATTTTAATGATTACCCGTGCATAGATGACACAGTATTAGAATTCATTCTAAATTGTAATTTCAAAGGCATTGTCTTTGACGTAATGGGATTAGACCCCCTGCGTGATGAAAATCTGACACGACACAAAGCGTTATTTAAAGATACAGATATTGTGAATATTGAAAATCTTACCAACTTAGATCAATGCGGAAATGATTTATTTTGGTTTAGTTGTTTCCCACCTAAAATTGAAAACTGTGATGGCTTTCCTATTCAAACGATTGCTTGGTATGAATAAAGACCGGATCACCGGTCTTTCAATTTTTTCTTTTCATTATATAATTGTTTATCAGCTTCAATAAACCAATCATTCCATTTATGTATATCTTTATGATATGGTGCACATCCAATACTCACATCTAAGTCAAAGGGAAAAGATAGTTTTCTTATGTACGCATGAATTCTTTGGCACAAACCTTCTACATCATTTCCTTTATACACAATCACAAATTCATCCCCACCATAGCGAGCAATAAAATCATTTTTTTCAATACAAGATTCTTTTAAACAGTTCGCAATGGCCTTTAATGCTAAATCCCCTTGCGTATGTCCATACTCGTCGTTGATTTTCTTAAATCTATTCACGTCCAGCACTAACAAGTACATATTTAAATCTTGACTTCTTACACACTCAAATAAATGCTGTTCCATACGATTACGGTTATTTAATTGTGTTAATGGATCAATAGAAATCATTTGTTCTTCCAAACTCATATATACAATAAGGATACTAAGACTAGTTCCTACACAAAAAACAGGAATGTCACGAAAAAAATCTTGCATTGTGCCAATCAACAATAGTGACCCCATATAAATGCCTAAAATTTGATTCGATTTCTTTTGTTGATAATTCTTTGCCTTACTGCTATACACATAAGCTTGATAGGCTCCAACCATAAAATAGAGATCGTTTATAAATACATACAAAATATAGACTGGTCCTTCTTGAAAATTTCCATATGAATCGATTTGAAATAAACATCCATTCAATGTATTTACAAGTAGAAGGACAACGCTTGCGAACACAGGAATCATTGCGAATAACGTTTGCGATTTTTTTACATAATGAACTTCAAGCATTGTTTGGATGTAATTAAACCAAGAAAGTGTGCATAGCGAAAAGAACAGGAAGCACATTTCATTTAGAAACAGGTCCTGACCATTTGTCGTCATTCGTACTAAATCAGTTTGAAAATATAATATATGTACAAGGACAACTGCCAAAAAGCTAACTTTTTGACTATTTTTCACCATGGAATGATAGGTTTTAAAACCTAGAATCAACATGATAGCAACACATATATAGTAGATTTCCGCAAAAAGAATTTCATTCATAAAACCATTTTATCATGAAAAAAAGATCATATCACCTTTATTCGGTAAATATGATCTGTTTTTTTAATTAGTCTTCAAATGACAATGGTTTTAAATCCCAAATTTCTTTAGCGTATTCGCTAATTGTACGATCACTAGAGAAATATCCTGATTTGGCAATATTTACTAACATTGTCTTAGCCCAGCGACTCTTGTCCATGTAACGAGCTTGTACTTTTTCTTGTGCATATATGTATGCATCAAAGTCAGCTAATACGAAGAATTCATCGTTACGCATCATTAAGTCGTTGTTAATCAACTTAAATTCGTTTGGATCATTTGACCATGTACAATTTTTAAGTGAATCTATTACCATACGGATATTGTAGCTTGAATTGTATAGGTTCCATGCGTTGTATGAGTTTTCATGACGAAGTTCATTGATGTCTTCTACATGTAAACCAAAGATTTCTGCATTTTCGTATCCAACACGCTCAACGATTTCTACGTTAGCTCCATCAAGTGTACCAAGAGTAATTGCACCATTCATCATATATTTCATGTTTCCTGTACCACTTGCTTCTTTACCAGCAGTAGAAATCTGTTCAGAAACATCTGCCGCATTCAATAAGATTTCAGCAATGGATACAGAGTAGTTAGGAATGAAGACAACCTTCATGTATTTAGAAATTTCTGGGTCATTATTAACAACATTGGCAACCATGTTAATCAATTTAATAATTTCCTTCGCTAAATCATAACTTGCTGCTGCTTTTGCAGAGTAGAAGAATGTACGAGGGTAAATTCTAAATGAAGGATCCTGTTTCATTCTTAAGTATAAATACATAACGTGGAAGATATTTAATAATTGACGTTTGTATGCGTGAAGACGTTTAGCTTGGCAGTCAAAGATTGAATTTACATCAATATCAATACCTAAGTTTTCTTTTACATAGGTAGCCAAAATCTTTTTACGCTCTAATTTCACATCCATGAATTTAGCTTGTAAAGCCTCATCTTCAACGTGTGCCATTAAATCTTCTAATTTTTCTGGATTTGTCTTGAACTCATCTCCAATTGTATCTTCTAACAACTGAGTCAATTGAGGGTTTGAGAACAATAACCATCTACGGTGAGTAATACCATTTGTCTTATTGTTGAATTTATCTGGATAAATTGTCACAAAATCTTTGAATACATCATTTACTAAGATTTCAGAGTGAAGTTTCGCAACACCGTTTACACTGTGTGAACCAACAACAGCCAAGTTAGCCATGTGAACTTGTCCTTCTTTTAAGATTGAAACATTGTTGAAGATTCCACATAATCCTCTGTGATCTACGTCATATTTGAAACGTCGGTTGATTTCTTCAATGATCATATATAGACGTGGCAACAATGAACGAACCATGTCTTGAGGCCATTTTTCAAGTGCTTCTGCCATAACTGTGTGGTTTGTATACGCAACAGTCTTTGTCACGATATTCCAAGCATCATCCCATTCATAGAAGTAATCATCTAGTAATACACGCATTAATTCAGGAATAACTAATACAGGGTGTGTATCATTTAACTGAATCGCAACTTTATCACCTAAATTATCTAAGCTTGGGTATACACGTAAGTGTGAACGAATAATTTGATCAATTCCAGCACATACAAAGAAATATTCTTGTGTTAAACGCAAACGTTTTCCTTCGATTGTTGAATCATCAGGATATACATTTGCTGTAATAGCTGTTACTTGATTCAAATATTCATTTAATCCACCTGAGTTTACAGAATCTTCATCAACTTCTGCATCCCATAAGCGAAGTGTATTTGTAGTTGTTGTATGATATCCAACGATTGGTTCATCATAAGGTACAGCACGTACGACAAATTCTGGATGATGTTGAGCATAAAATTTTCCATGTCCATCCATATATCCATCTACGTAACCACCAAATTTAACTTTTACGGCATGTTGAGGTTTCCATACTTCCCAAACATTACCATTCTTTAACCAGCAGTCTGGCAATTCAACTTGTTGGTTGTTTTCAATTTTTTGTTTGAACAAACCGTAACGGTATCGAATACAGTTACCATGTCCTGGCAAATCAAGAGATGCTAATGAATCCATGAAACATGCGGCAAGTCTTCCTAAACCACCATTTCCTAATCCTGCATCACTTTCAATGTTTTCCATTTCATTGATGTCCATACCTAAATCTTTTAAACCATCTTTAACAACATCATAGATGTTTAGGTTCATTAGGTTACTAGTCATTAAACGACCCATCAAGAATTCCATAGAAAAATAATAAAGCTGTTTTGATTCTGTTTTCTTGATCGCATTTTTAGTTTCTCTCCAATGTTCTCCAGCAAAATCACGAATCATGTTACCTAGGACATTATATCTCTCTTCAGGATATGTATCTTCAAAATCACGTCCATAGGCATCAGAAACAGCTTCTTTAAAGCTTTCCTTAAAACTATCTTTAGACTCAAATAGATGTGGCATAATCTAAATCTCCTTCCAACACTTTTACATTATACCTTTATTTCAAGCCATTTTTCAACTTTATCCCACTTTAAAAACATCAAAATCCCAAAAATAGCCAACAGTTTTATGGGTTTTGATGTATTCATCACCCAAAAGGCGACGAATTGAAGCGATATGAACCGTTAAAGTGTTATCCAATATTTCGTGATGATACGCCTGTTCCAAGTAAAAAACCAGCGCTGATCTAGATACAGTTTTGTGAGGAACGTCCATCAGCGTTGAAATAATTGTAAAACTTGCCTTAGGAATAAAGATTTTTTCTTTACCCTTTTGGATAATGTTAGAATCCATATCAATCAATAGATTCCCCGTTCTATATAACCCCTTTTTCTTTCGAACATTTTCAATGGACATTGAAATCAAACCGTTGCTGTAATTTCTCACTTCATCATTCACTTTTAAATTTTGGCATAACATAGCTGGTGTTTTGTAGTAAACCTGCCCGTTCTCTTCAATGCGATCCACAGGATATCCATTATCGACTAACTCTTCGAGCAGTTCTAAATCGACCTCTGTAATCAACTTACAAAACTTCATATGTATACTTATCTCCTTTAGCTAACCATTTCACATTTGGCTCATATCAATAGTATCCCATATCTATGTGAATTTAACATTAAAAACTAACTTTTTGTTAATTTGTGCAAATTTTCAATTAATTTGTGCAAACGCATAGTGTCTTTTAATGATTTTTACTCAAATTTCTCTATTTTACCGAAACATTTAATGCTTGAATCAATAATCATTCCACCCTCTTCATAGATGCCATACACAGGAATTTGTTTCTCTGATTTTACCTTTTCAATACTTTGCAGCTGCACTTTACTCCTTCTAAAATGAGGTTCAATCGCAAAGCCAGATAAACAACCTAAACCTGTCTGATACAAAAATTCTGGATAATCCTCATCCGGACTTATGTGATAAGAGTCAAGCTGAATCATGGCTCCTGCACTATATCCAATCATAATTCCCTTATAATTTTTAATTAACTTCTTTAATTTCTTTTCTTTAATTCGCTTCATCATTAAATCAGGAGCTCCACCTGTCAACATCAAAATGGAACTATTTAAAATCTTTTCCTTCATTTCATCCATCGAATCTTTAAAGTAATTGACCCATACTATTTGTTCCTTACCGATTCCATACTTGTAGAATACATCTTGATTAGAGCGATACCATATCCCTTGTCCAGGCGCATATTGTTTATTCCAATCAGACTCATTTTTAGTATCATTAAAAAAACTAAACGGAAGGATACAAACACGGTCATTTTTAGATATATATGATTTTAAATTCATATAAATCCACTTTTCATCAATCATACTCGTATTCAATAAGACATGAATAGGATGAATACAATTTTCAAGTTCTTTTACTCCAGCAAAAGAATAGGGTTTCCTATTTTCAAACTCTTCAAAACACTTCATATCACTCGTTGCCTCATGCATAGTGACTACTTTATTATTCTCATCAATATATAATTTCATTTTTGGACTCCTTTCACAAGAAAAGACTTTTTCAGCGAAAAAGTCACACGTCTAAATGACGTGCCCGGTTCGTTTCCAGTCGTCCGGTAACATTTCAACATCCACTCCATCTTTCTGAATCATTCGGTATCCCGATCCATTCAGTCTTTATCGA
>OLNM01002239.1_pt1 | contig 12537 bp, 7 predicted proteins | sample 1672391 | NCBI WGS metagenome assembly OLNM01 (sample SAMEA3136680, study PRJEB25190) | human gut metagenome | reverse complement strand
CACACACCAGGATTTTAACTCTTTTCATACACACCTCCGACCATTTATATTCCGGATGATTTATTTTTCTTTGCCATCCCATGCACCGTTTTCATCAACATAGTATCCGTCTGGTGTTTTCTGTCCGGCATACATAATGCCCTTTCTACCATCAGATACCGGATGGAAATAGTACCATACACCGTCAATCAGAACCCAGCCAGTCTGCATACTTCGTTTTGGATCAATATAGAACCAGCCGCCAAATGTTTCATCCCGTAACCATCCAGTTTTGGTGTAACCATTCTCATCAAATGCCCACCAGCTTCCGTTTACATGTTCCCAGGCATACGCAATGCCGGATGTACCATGTTTTTTGCCTTTCGGATAGCTGTTATCCGCAAAACGGAGCCACCAGCCATGTTCATCTTGCATCCAGTGACTGTAACCGTCATTTGCAGTACTGCTGGCTGCGCCGGTCATGATGCCGCGGTCACTGCTGATCCTTCCCCTAATCGGATCTTTTCTGATTGCAGCAGAGGATATATCATTGTCAGAGGAAGAATCTCTATCAGCTGTGTTATGGTCCCTGTTATCTGCAGCTGGAACCGCTGCTGTAAGTTCTACAACTCCGATCATTGGACGGATCTCATAATTCTTAGCTGTCCATTCATTGGGTGTAAATACCACTTCATAGCTGTGTGTTCCTGCTTCCGCCAGCTGCGCTGGATCTTTCCAGGTAAAACTTCCATATTCCGTGCTTCCCCCGGTCAGGACAGCTGTGCTTAAGGAATTGCCCATCTCTACACCGGAAGCAGTTGGCCAGATGATCTGCGGTGCAGCTGCTTTACCAATGGTGATCTTTCTTGTCACAGTCGTACCATTATATTTCTCATCACCTGCAATCCCAGCTGTTACCATGACGGTTCCAGCACCAATGATCTTCACACCGTTGCCATTATTGTCAGGCAACTCTAAAACACCGTTATCTTCTGGTACCGAATAAATTACTGCTCCCGTACCTTTTTGCCCGCTTACTTCCAGGTCAAATGGTGCATCTCCATAAACCTTTCCGTCCACAGCCACGATCTGAACCTCATTTTCATCGGCTTTACCGATTTCAAACGAAAAAGCTGCCGGATCTGGTTTCTGGTAATTTGTGTCCTCTGTATTTGTGAGTTCATATTCTGCCCTCATCGTATGCTGACCTACAGCGGTTGGTGATGATTCTCCTGGATTTACCCAGTTAGTAACTGCTTTTCCATCTGTCAGCTGCGCTTTGGCAAATGGTTCCCCATTATTATAAAATGTAACCCATCCACTCAGTTTGTCGTCATAAACGCCCTCAGCACTTGCAATAATATCATAACTGTCCTCATGGGTTCCAAGCACAGTCTGCGGCATCTGTGTCTGACTGTTTTTGTTTACAGCAGTCAAAGTAAAGGTAATTGTGCCTTTTTCAACTACTATAGTCCCTGCTGCCAGGGCACTTGTGCCAATATAGTTGGTTCCGTTTGCCATTGAAACACGAATTTCTGCAGAACCGGCGCCTTTGATGGTTACCATGCCCTGTTCATCCACTGTGAGAACTGATTCATCGGAGCTGGTATAGATCAGGTTTCCATCCCCTGACTCAGCTACTCCGGTTAATAAGAACCTGTCATCCCCATATGTTTTCTGTCCAGGCCATTCCTTCGGATCAATAGTGACTGTTCCCTGGGCCGGAAGGATCGTGCCGGTTGTCTCAGCCGGGAATGTGATCTGGTAATTCTCCGGTTTCGTTGACCTTTCACCGGCTGCAACCTTTACTTCAGAAGGATCAATTGTAACTTTCTTATCTGTTCCCACATTTGCGTCTTCAAATCTCCCTTTCAAACCGGAGATAGTAAGTGTCTGTACCGGCATTCCTGTATCAACCGTAGCATTGACCTGGATCTCTGAACTGTTGTCATAAGTCTTTTCAATGGATGAAGAAAGAACAGCAGTCAGCTTCTTCGGAGAAATATCCGGATTCACACTCTTTTCTAAAGAGTATCCATATAATCCAGCTGGATTATGATCCGGCGTAAATTGTACCCGATAACTTTTTCCATTTACCTCTGGATAAATCTCTTTAGAAAGCCCCTCAGACTGTGTTTCGCTCCAGTTCCAGGTTCCAGAAACCTGCTGATCATGGGCATTGACAACGCAATATCCATCTGCCATCTGTACTGTAACCTGGCTCAATGGCTGACCATAGGTTCCGCTTGTTATAAATTCTTTGTCACCGCTTCCCGCAATCCTTAAAACATCCTGGGTTGTCACAGTCTTTATATCACTTGGCTTTGATGCAAACTGGCTTTCTGTTGCTTTTATACGAGCCACTAAATGATATGTATGCGCTGCCTGTAATCCGTCAAAGCGGTTTGAATCCTGCCAGCGAACTGCACTAGTCGCAGATCCTCCATCTGCAATTCCATATTCATAAGCAGCATTATAATTGAGCACTGCAATATAGTCATGTGAGCGCATTACGTCGTCTACCTGCTTCGGTTTTCCTGGTCTTGCCGGGATCTTTATCTCAGTTGCCTCACCAGATCCCTGTTTGCGGACATACAGAGAAAACTCCGCTGCCTTATCCGGCTGAGCGTTCAGAATGTCTGTCAGGGATACAGCACCGCCTACCGGAATGGGTGTCCACTCTGAAGCAGCTTTTGACTGGGCAAATTCCACAACAGTCTGGGAACTGTTATTCAATAGTTCTTCTTTATAATTGATCGTGGTCAGATCACGTTCCAATACATTGCTATCGCTTCCTGCTTCTACTTTTCCGTTATAGTGAATGCCGCCAAAGGTTGCTTTTACGGAAGCAGCGGCTGGAAGATAGATACCGATTTTGCCTTGAGAATTGGTATATACGTCCTCAAACCCATAGGAAATATCCTGCAGACTGGCATTTTCAACCTTAACTTTTGCTCCGTATACAGTGGACAGATCGGCTGTTGTATAGTAAACTGCTGAATCTTTCCCATCTGTCGGAAGCTCTCTTTCCCATCCTTGATTTTCGTTCTGTTTCCATCCAGCCAAAACAGGGTTTCTTCTGACATCGGTAATATAAATACTTCCACCTTTTACCATTACACTGGTGATCGCATAAGAAGAATTGCTTTGCCCTTTTCCGATATCGGCACATTGACTTGGTAAACTCTTTGTCCCCTTCAGGCCAATTGTTCCTCCATCAATCATGACATTAGCAGCACCATCGTCCCCACTTCCAATTGATGCCCCACTGCTGGATCCAGCGATAATCGATCCTCCATGAATTTCAATATTGGTTTTGGTTCTTTCTTCAACGGCCACCTTCTTTGAAACACCTACACCACTTCCAATTCCGGCACCCTGATATGAAGTTGCTTCAATCGTTCCCCCATTGATCACAATTGTTCCATTTCTATCGTTACTGCTTGCAACTGCTGTCCCAATTCCTGCACCACGGCCATTGGTCGCTGCTGTTACTGTTCCCCCATTAATTTGTATTAATTTTACACTTTTTCCAGCAGAAGAACCTATTGCTGCAGCGCCAGATCCATAACCTCTATTAGAGTTTTCAAGTTTTGCTGTGACACTTCCTCCATTGATGATAACAGTTCCCGTATCCTGGTTCTTTGAACCACCAATGGCAGCATCACTATCTCCTGTAGACCTATTCACGATCTCTATGGAACCATCCTGACCAGCTTTGCTGTCAATTGTGATCTTCGCATCCTTACTCACACTGATTCCAGCCGGAGAATCCCCGTCATCTTCTTTTTGGATCAATACGCTGTTGGAACCTTCCAGATAGACCGCAGCGCGGGAATTGCCATTGATCTGAATTGGTGCTGTATTTCCTACTGCTTTGATATTTACATTTTTCAGTACCAGATTCACGTCCTTATTTGACGATGTGTTCGTGAGTACCAGGCTATGCCCCGTATTAGTCTGACTGGTCACAATGGTATACCATGTATCATAGGACTGACCGCGTACTGTTTTTAGAACAGCCGTTTTCGAACCTTCTCCTTTCTGGTAATAAGAAACAACCAGATTTCCCGCTTCTTCTGTAAATGTAATATCGCCCTGTGAAAGATCAAGTTCTCCACTTAATGTTTGCATATCATTCAGCGCACGGATATCCGTTCCTGACATATCAGCCTTAACAGTCTGCTGTTTTAATTGAAAGCTTCCTTTCGAATCTCCAAGTTCTGCTATTCCTGTTTCAATATCAAACTCATATTCTCCCGCCGGAAAATATGCCGTTGCGACTGCGTAATTCTCATCCGCAGCATCTTTTACCAGTTTTCCATCAAAAGCAAACTGTCCCTGTTCCCGGTTTAACTCTGTCTGAGTTCCTGAGCCAGATGTATCTGCTCTTTTTGCTTTCAATGTCACTTTATCTGTATCTTGAACCTGTGGTGAATAGAACAGGAAGCGTACCGGATACAGAGGTTCCCAGATGGAAAGCGTCAAATTTGCTTCAGTCTCAGCATTTAATGAAAGGGTTCCAGATACCGTATAGGTATTGTTACTTTCTTCTTCCTGAATTGTAATCAGAACCGGCTGCTCTCCTGTCAGAGAAGAATACCAACTGATTTTCCCTGCCTCAATCTGATGGTTTGCCGCTGCTTTTGCCGGATAAGTCACACGATCCGGCTGCATGCCACTCTCGCTGATTTCACCCACCTGCACGGATAGTGTGTAATTTTTTCCATCTTCCAGGCGTCCGTCATAAACCGTCAGATTCATCGTTTTTTTATACGCATTTTCTCCCAGCGTAATATTAACTGTCTCATCCCTTCCTTTATGTACGAGGGCTGTTCCTACCTTTTGGGAGGTTCCTGCTTCAGAAGCCGTCAGTTCCACAACAACCTGCATATTTCCGAAAGAACCGATCCATTCTGTTATATCTGGAATGGTGCCCCGAAATGCAGATACCGTCATGGTTGTATTTTTTTCAAAAACAGGAGTAAGCTTCTCCGTATCTGTTTCTTTGTAGAGCTTTACTTTTGCTGCATATTCTCCATTCTCCAGTTGATTATCATAGGCTGTTATCTGAAATGTTTTTTTACCAAATGTGCAATTACCGCGAGGTGTTATGGTTCCTTCCGTTAATTTCAAATTCACTTCATCTGAAATTTTGACATTTCCACCGGAAAACATATTCCCATTATAAACGTGAAGTGCTCCATATCCAATATTTCCACTGGCTGTTACATCTCCACTTAAAATTTCAATCGTTCCACAGGACAATTTTAATCCGCCAGTTGAGTTTAATCCCGTTCCAATTGCAGCACCTAATTGTGTATTATAAGCAGAAGCTGTTACCGTCAGTCCTTCTGTATCTGCCCCGCCAATTCGGATCAAATCCACCATTCCATTCGATCCGCCACCAATTCCTGCTCCATCTCTCATACCACTCGTTGCTTCTATATTTCCTCCAAGGATACGAATTTTGCCTCCGCAGCCGTGTACTCCTGTTCCAATTCCTGCTCCGCCAAAATAATCAGAGTATATCTGGTATCGTCCGCCTTTTGCCTGGATCGTACCGCCCAAAATCTCAATGGTACCAGTTTTATAGGCTTAATTTTTTGCGCCACCTCCCTCGGAAGAAATAAAGGCTCCTCTTCCACCGATACCGGCAGCTCCATATCCACCTCCTGTTGCAGTCAGAGTTCCTGTACTATCTCTGCTGATAACCAGAGTTGCTTTTTCTCCAACTTCAATTCCAGCTCCCTTATCTGCTCCGGCAAGTGTATTTTTCCCCTTTATAGTCAGATTTAATTTTGCGTTTCCGCCCAGATAAATACCTGCCAGATCCCAGCCAGAATTATTATAGCCAATGTTTACATCCTCTATTGTCAGATTGACTGTAACATCATCAATCATGATGCCGCCTTTGATGCTTATATAATCAGAAATTCTCGTCTGCGGATTATATGTACCAGTAATTGTCTTTCCTTCAAACTTGCTTACATTTGTGCTGTTGATCAACAGATAATCATTATTCAGATCACAGGTCTCTCCCAGCGCCATCGTCGCCAGCCCTGCATCTCCCACCAACACATAAATCTTTGGCAGTTCAACTTCGGCTATTTCAAATTCTTCCGCAGACTCCGGCAATACTGGTGTATACACATATGCGCGGCCATTGTAGTCCCGGTTTTCCTCTGCGTAGCCTGCCCAAGTTTTCATAGATGTCTCAATAGGCTCGCCATTTTCATCGAACTTTTCAAAGTAGTCTTTTTCAGAAATACCACTGTGAAATTCCGGAAAATCACTCTCTTCCCCGTCCAGTTTCCAGGTTACACCTGTAATCTGGTACGATTCTTCATCATTTTCCCCGCCTTCATTCCGCGTTTTCGTCCGCACATTCAGCGTTTCCGGCAGGAAAATACTGCTTTCATTTGCGCCCAGAGGCAGGTTCTGAACCGCGACTTCCTCATCCAGCGGCAAAAATCCCGTGATTTCCGCACCCTTTTCTTTTGGAAGCACTGTCACCTCAATACGAGGCAGAAAATCGTTAACAAGTTCATACCGGTTATTTTTTAACTCCGCGTCAAATACATAGACCCCAGGCGTTTTGCCATCGTATGTTTCTTTTTCACTACGATTTTCGCACAGGACCCAACGAACCTTAACATCTTTCCAGCCTTCGCCGGAATAAATATCATCTGCATCGGACGAAGTTGCTGTTTTGATTGTCTCATCCGCATCTGACTGCGATGCTTTACGGATAGGTTCATCTGTTTCGGCTTCATCAACCATACGCCGAAGCTGGGATGGAGTAGCAATATCAGCACTACCAGCCCCCCCGTCATCCGCTTCCTCGTCCCATGTCTCTTCATCTTCTGTCAAAACAAGCATTTTCAATTTGTCCGGAAGCTCCAGATCTTTATACTTTGTTCCATACGGTACTTCCTGATATAAAACTTCCTCCGGAAGCTGCTCGATCTCCTCAACCTGATACACCACACTGGCCGCCAAAGCGGGGACCTGCCATCCACACGTATTCCAAATCAAAATTGCCGCCATTGCTGACGCCAGTACGCGTTTATATTGTTTTCTCATAATGCTCCTCCTGTAATTTCCCGATTCTTCCCTGTCTTTCCGTCCTCGAAAGACAATCTGTTAAAAATTCCTCCAGTTTTTCCCTCCTGGGTGGAAAGAGGCCAAAAGCATTTGCGTGAAGTTTCCAAAACTCCAGTGCATTTCCTTCATCTGACAACCAGATCAGAGAAGCGGCGGGATTATTTTCCCGGATCCTCCGAACGGTCTGTGCCCCTTTCTTTCCCATCACGGAAACTAGCATGATCAGATATGGATTTCCCCGAACAAAATGCAGATAGCTTTCCAAATTCCCAATATAGGTATGGATGACCGGCCACCTTTGTTTTTCCGTCAGGATTGCGCGCAGCATCCCTTCCAGCCCCTCTGTCTCTTCCTTATGTTCTCCATATATCACGACCCGTACCATCGATCCACCTGCCTTTTAATTATTCACATGTACTGCCCACGTATCGTAAGTTTTCACGTCATTTTTCATCATTGTCATGTCATTTGCTTTTTCTTCGGAGAATTTTGTATTATAATTATACTAAATAGGGATATTTCTGTAAACCACATCGACGTTAACGGTCAATCCTCGACCAAATTGGTCATTGGCTTTTCTTTATATTTACAGATAATGGAGGTTTCTGCCTTGATGCATTTTGCAATTGTAGAAGATCTGGCTATGGATCAGGAACATCTGATCCGCCTGATACAGGAGAATTTTAAGAAATATAACGAAACAGCAGATTTTGACTGCTATGAAAGTGGTGAGGATTTTTTAGAACACTTCCGCCCTGGCCTTTATCATGCAGTTTTTATGGATATTATGCTGAACAAGGCTGGTTTAAATGGCATTGAAACTTCTGAAAAACTGCGCAGCATCGCAGAACGTATCCCTCTAATTTTTATTACCTCGGAACGTGACTATTCGCTGCAGGGTTACCGTGTCCATCCGCTTGATTACCTGCTGAAACCCATTGACGCGGATTCCCTTTCCTGGTGTCTTAATGAGATCCGTACATTTCTTGCTGAACCGGCTTATATTGAGATCCAGGCATCACTCGGTCAGGGCCAGACCTCCCTAAAACGAATTTTTCTGGATGATTTTTTGTATGCGGAGACCCAGAATCACCGCCTGATCATCCACACTTTAAAAGAAGATATCTCTGCGCGCCTCTCGTTTGCAGAGCTTCTGGCCCTGCTTCCCAAAAGCGGCCGCTTCTATATGAGCGGCCGCGGACTTCTCCTCAATTTTTCACAGGTCGGAGACTTTCAGGAGGATGGTACCATCCACCTGAAAAATGGTGAATGCATCTTCTGCAGCCGACGAAAGAAAAAGGAAACGAAAGAAGCATTTGTAGCGTATCTGTTTGACTCTCTCCGGAAAGGAATAACTTTATGAACTGGCATGTATTTGGAAAAGCTTTTCTCTGTGAAACGCTGTACTCGATTCCATTTTTTATCCTGGCACTGTTTCCATTCCGGAAACAGCTGCGCTTTTCTCTGAAAAGCATTACGTTTTTCATTTTTCTGGGACAGCTGTTCCAGTCATCCTGCTATGTGTATCTTGTTGCGCACGGAAAACCTACCCGGATAACGGATATAATCTTTGCCGTGGTCTGCCTAAACCTCTACTTTTTATGTGTAAAAGCCAATGCATGGAAACTGCTTTTCCTGTTCTTTTTCATTTTTAACTATATGGTCACACTTCGCGGAATCTGCTTTTTTCTGGAAAGCTGGTTCTTTTCCGGTTCGGATCTAACGTATTATTCACTTCACAATGAAAGTATGCTGATTATCTTTGTCTTTCTGTTTTTCACGCTCCCCCTGGGACTCAGATTCATGAAAAATGCCAGGGAACGGGTTTTTCAGGTAGACAGTCCCGCATTCTGGCACAAGGCCTGGTTTCTTCCATTTTCGGGCACTTTTATTATCTGCGTTCACAATTTTGATTTAAGCATTGATGTGGTCCGTACCCCGCGCTTTATTCTGACAAGGATCTGGCTGTTGCTCATGACAGTCATGGTCTATTCCATTCTTCTGGAAGCGTTCGACATCATCCGCCAGCAGGTAGTGCTCAAAGAACGGGCCGCCCAGCAGGAAACACTTCTGGCCATCCAGCGCACCCAGTATCAGCAGCTTTCCAGACATATGGAAACGGTCCGCCAGGCGCGGCATGACCTGCGTCAGCATTTGAATGTGATCGACCATTATCTGAGCAGTGGGAAAACCGAGGATCTGAAATCGTATATCGAACAGTACCGCATGACGCTTCCCCCAGACACAGCCCGGACCTGGTGCGAAAATTATGCAGTCAATACCATAGTCTGCTATTATGGGGAAGAAGCACGCAAGGCCGGAACAGACTTTTCCGTTCGTCTTGAACTTCCAAAACACCTTTCCATCAACGAGGCGGAGCTGTGTTCCATTCTCGGCAACCTCCTGGAAAACGCACTGGATGCCTGCCGGGAATGCAAGGATATTGCACCTTTTATCCGAATCCGCGCCCGGGAAGAAAGCGGGCATATTACACTGGCTGTGGACAATACCTGCTGCCACGCCCCTATCGAAGAAAACGGCCAGTTCCGTTCAACCAAGCATGAGGGATTTGGCACCGGAACCGCTTCGGTCCGGGCCATTGCGCAGCGTCATCATGGCGTAACCGAATTTCGCTATGAAGATGGTATCTTTTATGTTTCCGTCTTTATCTGATAGGGTACATCATCCTTGTGTGATCATCCAGGCACCCGTTCCCTGTTGCAGCCCTTCTATAGTCCCTGGGCGAAACCATATGTATATAACAGAAAGACTGCGGGACAAAACTCCTGCAGTCTTTCTGTTATCGTATTATTTTCTATCTGCAATCTCATCGAATGCTGCTTTCAGTTCCTTAACACTTCTTACCCGAATGCCTTCAAACCGGCCATTCTTTCCGTTGATTCCGTTCAGCCATTTTACGCCCGTACCTCCGGCCGTTTCCCAGCGTGCAAGGTTCGGTGTATGGTCATCGACCAGGATGTCCATCTTTCCCAGTTTCCGGTGCAGCATGGTTTCAACAAATTCCGCTTTATTTTTTCCATAGGGAACAAAAAGACAGTGCGAAGAGCTGATTCCCGGCAGGTACTTATCCAGCCACTTTTTCTTTTCAAGAAGCGCTCTGGTATCCGTATAGTATGAGGACAAGATATTCATGTTCTCATCTGCTTTAAGGGCAGCAGCTAAAAAGTCCAATAATTCTGTTTCTGGTTCTAAGTCTATATAATATCCGGGTTTTCTGCTTTCCTCCACTGGAACATCACGCCACTTTGCAATCGTCCCATCCATATCAAAATACACCCGCATGTCACTTTTCAGTATCATTTTCTTCTGCATATACAATCTGTCCTTCTTTGTTTCCGGTTCCAGAAATTGAAATTCCGGAAGCAGTTTTCTATTTGCAAACATTTGTTCTCTATTCTAACAAATATACTCTGCCTGCGCAAGTCCTAGTAAAAAACTTCACAAAGATGACACTGTATAGGCCATCTCTGTGAAGTTTCCTAATAGAAAGGTTCTGTAAAAATTATGAAATTGAAACCGCCTGCTGCCCGATCAGTTCGTATCGGCTTTTACAAAGTTTCGATAAACCGTCCGAAAGCAATTCTTCCCTCTTTTGTATTCTTATATACGCCTGCGCATTCCAGAACCCGGACAAACACTTTTCCAATTTCTTTCTGCAGAATGGCATGGATGTTATCCTCTGTAATTTCATAGGATCCAATCCAGGAATCCACCCAGTCCGCATGCTTTTCAATCTCCGGATTGCTGCGGATATCCTGTTTTTCAAGGATATATTGTTCCAGAAGCGCCATTTCCTTTTTCAGCCGCGCCGGCAGAACAGCCAGTCCCATTACTTCGATCAGGCCGATATTTTCCTTCTTTATATGGTGAAGGTCTGCAGACGGATGATATACACCCCATGGACACTCATCTGTTGTAATGTTGTTTCGAAGTACCAGATCCAGCTCATACAGATCTTCGTGCATTCTTGCAATCGGAGTGATCGTATTGTGCGGTGTTCCGTCTGTTTCACTAAAAATGAAAGCTTCCTTATCGGTATATTCGCGCCATGCAGTAAGGATATGATCTGCTGCCAGAGCGATCCTTTCTGTATCGGTTCCTCTTAACCGGATGACAGACATGGGCCATCTTACGATACCGGCCGTCAGATCCTCATATCCCGGAATGACAAATTCACTCTCGTAAGGTGCCTTGGCCATTGCAAAGACATATCCGCCACCCTGGAAATGATCATGGCTTAAAATGGAACCGCCGACAATCGGAAGATCCGCATTGGATCCGGCCGTATAGTGCGGGAACATCTTTACAAATTCCGGCAGTTTCTTAAATACAGCCTGGTCGATCTTCATTTGCCGGTGCTCTTCATTGAAAATGATGCAGTGCTCATTATAATATACATACGGGGAATATTGAAGGAAATACTGTTCTCCGTCCAGCCTGATCGGAATTACCCTATGGTTCTGTCTTGCCGGATGAGAAAGGTTTCCTGCAAACCCTTCGTTCTCTTTGCATAAGAGGCAGCTCGGATATCCGGTACTTTTCACCGCGCCGGCCCTGGCAATATCTCTTGGATCTTTTTCCGGTTTTGACAGGTTAATGGTAATGTCGATCGGGCCATACTCAGTATCGGTCACCCATTTTTCATCTTTCGCAATACGATCTGTACGTATATAATTCGTATCCTGGCTTAATTTATAAAAATAGTCGGTGGCCTTTTTACTGTCTTCCTGATAGAGGCTGTTAAAATGACTTCTCACAATGGACGGCAGCGGTGTTAATAATCCCATGATCCGGGTATCAAACAGATCTTTCCAGGTAATGGTATCACGAAAGACCATCCTGCGGGCAGAAGGCGTTGTTTCCTACGCTTTTCAGGGTGGTGAACCCACCCTTCGGGGAATCGATTTTTTCAAAAAGGCGGTTGCCTATGAAAAACAGTACAACCGCAATCACATCAAAGTGCAGAATGCTTTTCAGACAAACGGGTATCTTTTGGATGATGAATGGTGTGCTTTTTTTAAGGAAAACCACTTTTTAGTCGGGCTTTCCTTAGACAGCATCAGGGAGACCAATGATATTTACCGCCACGCTGCCGTGTGCGGATCCGTGTTTGAACACATTTTCGGTGCTGCCAGACTTCTGCAAAAGCATGGCGTAGACTTTAATATCCTTACCGTTGTAACAGGAAACACCGCTGCACATATCACTGAGATCTATGAATTTTACCGCAGAAACGGCTTAGGATACCAGCAGTATATCGCCTGTCTGGATCCCTTAGAGGAACCTCATGTACAAAACCCTTATGCCCTCTCCCCCAAACAGTACGGGGAGTTTCTGATCACCTTATTCCATCTGTGGTATAAAGACTGGAAGAAGGGCCGCCAGCCGTACATCCGCCAGTTTGAAAACTACATCGGCATCCTAATGGGA
>OLNM01002232.1_pt1 | contig 12564 bp, 6 predicted proteins | sample 1672391 | NCBI WGS metagenome assembly OLNM01 (sample SAMEA3136680, study PRJEB25190) | human gut metagenome | reverse complement strand
CTCAGCCGCTGTTTGCCTCCCTGCGCGGGTACGACCGGGCGCAGCTCGGGCCGGATCTGTTCTCCGGCGCGCTCATCGCGCTGCTGTCCATCCCGATCTCGATGGGCTATGCCCAGCTGGCCGGCCTGCCGCCGGTCTACGGGCTGTACGGGTCGCTGGTGCCGATTCTGCTGTTTGCGATGCTCAGCACGACGCGGGAGTTCATCTTCGGCGTCGACGCCGCGCCGGCCGCCATGATCGGCGCGGCGCTCGCGTCGCTCGGCGTCACGCCCGGCGGCGCGGAGGCCATGCGCATCGTGCCGGTGCTGACGCTGTACGTCGCGCTGTGGCTGGCCGTGTTCGCACTCGTGCACGCGGACAAGGCCGTCGATTACATCTCCGAGCCCGTCATGGGCGGGTTCATCAGCGGCGTCTGCTGCGAGATCATCCTCATGCAGGTGCCAAAATTGCTCGGCTCCGCGACCGGAACGGGCGAGCTGTTCGAGCTGCTGGGGCACGTTTTTGACGCAGCGAAAGTCATCAACTGGCCCACCGCCGCGCTCGGCTTCGGGACGCTCGCAATTTTGCTCATCGCGCCGCGCAAGTGGCCGAAGGTGCCGTGGGTGCTCGTGATGATGGTGCTGGGCGGGCTGCTCGGCGCGTTCGCCCCGCTGGACGACTGGGGCGTGGCGCTGCTGGCCGCCGTGCCGCGCGGCCTGCCGAAGGTCGTGCTGCCGGACCTCACCGCGCTGCCGTTTACGCAGGCGCTTGTGGCGACGCTGCCGGTCGCGGCCGTCATTCTGGCCGAGACGCTGCTGGCCTCGTCCGGCACGGCGCAGAAAACCGGCTACCGCCTCAACGGCCGCCGCGAGATCGTGACGTATGCCGTGGGCAACGTCGCCGCCGGGCTCGTCGGCTGCTGCGTCGTGTCGGGCAGCGTGTCGCGCACGGCCGTCAACGAGCGCAACGGCGGCAGGACGCAGCTCGTGTCCGTCATGGCGAGCGTGACCATGCTCGTCGTGCTGCTCGTCGCCACGCCGCTCATCCGCTTTCTGCCCGTGCCGGTGCTGACGGCTATCGTCGTCAACGCGCTCATCGGGGCGACGGAGTTCGGCATCGCGCGGCGGCTCTGGCGCGTCAACCGCGTGGAGCTCGGCATCTTCACCGGGGCGTTTTTCGGCGTGCTGCTGCTCGGCGCGATCAAGGGCGTGCTCGTGGGCATGGTGCTGTCGTTCATCGACGTGCTCATGCGCGCGGCAGCGCCCCAGCGCACCTTCCTCGGCACGCTGCCGGGCAAGGCCGGGTTCTTCCCGATCGACCGCGTCAGCGGCGTGCAGGCGCTGCCGCACATCGTGCTCTACCGCTTCAGCGGCAGCCTGTTTTTCGCCAACATCCGCCGCTTTCAGGAGGACATCGAGGGCGCGGTGCAGCCTGATACGCAGGCCGTCATCGTCGACGGCAGCGCCATCGTGAGCGTGGACATCACGGCGTGCGACCGGCTCGTCGTGCTCAACCGCAAGCTGCGCGCGCAGGGCGTGCGCTTTTACCTGACCGAGCACATCGGCGAGGTCAACGACCAGCTGCGGCACTTCGAGGCCGGGGAGCTGATCGAATCCGGCGCGGTGCGCCGCACGATCCAGGGCGCGCTGCGCGATGCCGACGCGGCCGTCGACATCGGCGGGGCGCAGCAGCGCATCCCCGACAACATGGACGATATCCGCCAGCTGCAGGTGCTCGAGTGGCTCTACGGCGCGGACGCCGAGGTGCAGATCGAGCGCAACGTGCAGCTCCTGCTCGCGCGCATGCGCACAACAGAGGACAAGGACGCGCGCCGCACGATGCTCGAGCATTTCCTCAACGAGGACTTTCACTTCGGCAGCATCGACACCGACGAGGTGCTGCTGCACCTCGAGGGCCACACGGACGAGCTGGCCGCGCTGCTCGGCAACTCCGAGGACGATGTGTTTACCGACCTCGAGGTCGAGCGCGACAGCCTCATCGACCGCGTCGAGCAGGAGCACCCCGAGTTCGTCGAGCACGTGCGCGAGCGGCGCGACCACCTCGACCACGATTTCCGCGCAAATCATCCCACGAGCGCGGCGCGCATCGAGGCCCGCCGGACGCAGCTGCACGCGCGCATCGAGCACGAGCGCGCCGAACGCAGCGCTCGCCGCGCCCAGCATCAGGCGGAGCTGTCCGAGCGGCACGCCGAGCACATGGCCGCGCATCAGGAGCGGCACGAGCAGCACGCCACCGAGCAGCAGCTGCGCCATGAGCAGCAGCTCGAGGCGCGCCTGCGCCGTCAGGCGGAGAAGCAGGTGGCGCGCGAGCAGCGGCAGGCGGCGGAGCTGGCTCGCAAGGCGCAGCACGCGGCCGAGAAGGCCCAGCGCCACGCGCAGCACGCGGCGGAGCGCGCGCAGCGGCAGGCCGATCATCTGGCAGAAAAAGCGCAGCGCCACGCCGAGCGCGCGGATGCCCGCAGCCACAGCGAGGACGACCGGGACTGAGCGCGCGGCAGCGGAATACGGAAGGAAACCGGAAGGGGCGGATGCTCCTTCCGGTTTTTGCTGTGTGTGCGGATCGCAGGGTGGGGTGTCTCGGTGTAAGGGGAAGGCGGCACGGCGCTTTGCGCCGCGACGGAGGGGTTGCAGATACGCGGCTGGTACAAAACTGAGCGTGTCAATCCCTCAGTCAGCCTGACGGCTGCCAGCTCCCTTTCCACAAGGGAGCCAAGGGCGCATACAGGCGGCGGTTTTCGGGCTTTGCCGTGCGCAGCGGGTCGGCCGCTGTCGGGGTGACAGGACACGTGTCGGAATATTGGTTTACATAATACATATACTGTTTCGACACATTCTGTCTGTCGAACGCAGGCGAGATATTGCGGTTTGCTTCGAAAAATTGTACCTTTCGACGGTTATGATCGGATTATGTCAACAGAAAACTAGAGCAATTCGCCAAAAATCACATTGTTCTTCCATTCCAGATATGGTAAAATATCCTCGCAAGACAGGGGAAACGAGCGATTCGGCAGAGAGCTGACCGCAAGCCTGAATTTTTGCGGAGGAGAAATGTTATGGAAACGAAAATCAGTGTTCTGCTGGCTGATCCCGGCGAACAGTACCGCGCGGCCTATTCCAAGGCCATCGGCCAGGAGACGGACATGGAACTGGTCGCCCAGACGGACAATGGGCTGCGCGCGGAAGAACTCATCACCAAATTCCAGCCCGACGTCGTGGTGCTCGACCTCGTGCTGCCGAATCTGGACGGCCTGTCCCTGCTGACGCATCTGCGGGCGAAAAACGCATCGTCGCGCGTGATCGTCACCTCCGCGATCTGCAACGATCAGGTGCTGATGGAGTGTGCGGAGCTCGGCACGACGTACTTTATGCAAAAGCCGTTTGACCCGCCGCTGCTCGTGCAGCGCATCCGCCAGACAGCCCGGCCGCGCCAGCGCACCGGCGGCGCGGGCACGCAGCTCGCCGCGGCAGAGCCCGAGCCCTCGCTCGAGAGCGTCGTCACCGACGTCATCCACGAGATCGGCGTGCCCGCGCACATCAAGGGCTACCAGTACCTGCGCGAGGCGATCTTGCTGACCATCGACGACATGGACATCATCAACTCCGTGACGAAGGTGCTCTATCCCGAGGTCGCGCGCAAGTTCAACACGACGCCCTCGCGTGTCGAGCGTGCCATCCGGCACGCGATCGAGGTCGCATGGGACCGCGGCGATATCGAGACGCTGCAGAAGTTTTTCGGCTACACGGTCTCGAACATCAAGGGCAAGCCGACGAATTCGGAGTTCATCGCCATGATCGCCGACTGCCTGAGCCTGCGGCAGAAGCAGGCGAGCGTGCGCTGAATACGCAGCAGGAGAAAAAGAGGATGCAGAAAGCCCCCGAACCGGTTTGGTTCGAGGGCTTTCTGCATCGATTTCATTCGAGGCGGGCCATGCCCCCTCGAGCTCCCCCGCGGCTGTGCGTGACCTGCTGCGCGGCGGGTTTTGGATGAAGCGCAGGGGAAGCCCCCGGACGAAATGTCCGAGGGCTTTCTGTATGGATCTCATTCGAGGCGGGCCTTGCCCCCCGCGGCTTCGGCAGCGGGCTGTGCCGCCTGACTACAGCAAAGCCCCCGGACGAAATGTCCGGGGGCTTGCTGTACGATTGGGAGAAAACTTTGCGGGGGAGACTTGCGGGGGCAAAGCTTTATGCGCTGCGCCTGCTCAGCCGAACAGGGCGAGGAAATCATCGAGATTGCGGTAGCTGCCGCCCTGCGGCGTCAGATCCGGCGCGGAGGCGTAGGCGCTGCCCGGCGTGGCCGTGACGGCGAGGGTGGCCGAATCGACCTGCGTGCGCAGCGTGATCTGGCTCGGCGTGAGCGAGATGTACAGCGGCGACGCCGCGATGTTCGCCGTGATGTTCAGTGCCCCGTCGGCATAGCCGAACGCGGAGATCGCACCGACGACATTCGCAAACGACAGGTGCTCGAAGAAGTAGGTATAGGCCTCGATGGTGTTCTGCACGGTCTGGCGATCGACGCCCGGCGTGATGGTGAGCACGGCGTAGAGCGCCCGCTCGAGCGAGTTCATGGACGCCTCGACGTGGTGCCAGCCGTAGTCGATATAGACGCGGTCGTTCCAGAACGTGACGGTCAGGTCGCGGCCGAGGATCTGTGACACGGCGCGCGCTGCGACGGGCTTGCCGAGCGAGAGCACGACGTCGGTATCGAGGCTGTAGCCGTTGACGGACACGGTCGCGTCCATGCCCATGGCCTGCGCGCCGACATAGCGCTCGAGCACGGGGGCGAAGGGCTGCAGCTGCGAGAGGGTGACATAATTGCCGTTCGTGGGATGCAGCGTGGTGGTGGAGCCGGACGTGCCGGTGATCGTCACGCGCACCGTCCAGCCCGAGGCCGTGACGGTCACGCTGTTGGCCGAGAGCGCGGCGGAGACGGCGTTGCCCGCGATGTTGAGCTGCGCGTGCAGCGCGTTATTCGACCACGCGAGGTCCTGGATGCTGTTCACGGCGGACTGCGGCGTGAGCTCGCGGAAAAACTGCGCGTAGGCATTGCCGGCGGCAGCGGCGTCGCCCGCGCCGGCGAGCTTTCCCGCCCAGGCGACGAGGTCTTTGATCTCGCTGCCCGTGCCGCTGACGTGGATGTTCCCGGCCGAGACGTACACCGTGCTGCCGATGTACTCGGCCGTGACGGTCACGCCGTCGACCGTGGTGGTGAGCGCGGCGTCATAGCCGCTGGAGGTGCGGGTCACGGTGGCCGTGCCCGAGAGGCTCAGCGGGCCGCTGAGCGCGACGTTGAAGGTCGCGGTTTTGGCGGTCGCCGCGTCCATGAGGGGGCTCACGAGGCTCAGCGCGCCGGTCAGGTCGGTGTAGCCGCTGAGCGACTGCACCTGGAAGCCGCCGTAGTACGGCGTGGCGGTGACGTGCATGCGCGCGCCGCCGAAGTTGAGCGCCACGTCCGCGCGCGTCAGGCGCAGGGCGTCCGGGTCGGTGAGCAGGATGGTGCCGGAGATCATCGGGTCGTTGAGCCGGATGGTCATGCCGGTGTCGGTCTGCTGCATGGCGACGTTTTTCGTCAGCGCGGTCATGCCGGCCGCGTCGAGCGAGATGTTCGGGATCTGCACGCCGAGGTAGCCCGCGACCGTGCGCGCCGCGTCGATCGTGTCGGACGCGCGCAGGACGATCTTCTGGCTGCCGAAGGCGACGTACACGCGCTCGTTGCTGTAGGCGGCGAAGAGGTCGACGCCCGCGACGTTGCCGCGCACCTGGAAGGTGGTCTGGTCAATGTCCACGTGCGCCGTCAGGCCGTAGGACTGGCCGTTGGCCGTGACGGTGAGGCTGTAGTTCGGCGTGCGGCGGAAGAAGTCGCGCACGATGGCCTGCGTGTCCTGTCCGCCGTCGGAGAGCTTGCCGAGGTTGTTGGGGTCGTATTCCGTCTCGAGGTAGTGCTGGAACTCGGTCTGGTCGTCGGTCACGGCGCCGAAGTCCGAGAACACCTCGGTGAGCGTGCTCGTGCAGTTGAGGCTGCCGAGGCCGGACATGGACACGGCGTAACTCTCCACGGTGTCCATCTGCAGCAGATCCCAGTTGGCGTCAATGGTCCAGACCATGTGCACGGCCGAAAATTCGGGGCTTTTCGACGCGCCGCTGTAGGTGCGCACCTGGTGGCGGTAATACGCGCTCGCGCCGGACGGCTCGAGGTCGAAGGTGAGGGTGTAGGTGCCGTCGTCGTTGGCGGTCATGGTGGGGTTGAGCACCGTGTCGCGGCTGATGACGTAGTTGCTGAGGTTGCGCGGGTCCTGCCCATAGGCGTCCTCGTAGTCCTGCTGCGAGATGGCCACGATCTGGTCGCTCCAGGTAGCGGTGTCGCCGCTGATGGAATCGGCCTTGCGCACGAGGATCGCCCCGTCCTTGAAGTACTTCTGCTCGCCGAGCTTGACGAACATGCTCGTGCTGATGGCCTCGGTAAAGACGCTGTCGCTCGTGACGACGCGCACGTTGTGCACGGCCTGGTTGTAGTCGATGAAGCCGACCTTTGCCTTCGTCTGGCCGGTCGTCTCGGAGCGGTAGGTCTCCTGATCCATGACGCCGGTCGTAATGTAGATATTGTCCTCCGCGGTCTGGCCGGAGGGGTCGCCGTCCGGGCGGGAGAGCGTCGTGCTCGCGCCGCCGGCGCCGTCATCGTCGCCGACGCCGGCCGCGCCGGGAATGATGATCGCCGCCGCGATCGCCAGCGCCAGCAGCGCGCCGCCGATGACATAGGTGCGCTTGCCGTGCTTGCGGCGTGTCGGGCGCGCGGCGCTCTCCGAGGGCACCAGCTCGCTGTCGGCGATGTCCGGCGCGGCCTCGTCCGCCGTCGGCTTGCGCCGCCAGGTCGGCAGATGGAAGGTCTGTTTGCTCATGATATCCGTCTCCCTTGCAGGTGATGTCTGACGTGCATATCGTCAGGAAAATCACATTTCTTCATGACTTCATTATACGGCAGGGACTTTTCAAATGCATCCTCCGCGCGCGCGAGCGGTAGAAACGTTGGGAGAAGGCGATTCTACCGACGGGAGAATGACAGGATTTGGGCAAAACACGCCTCTTGCGGCCGAACGCCCGGCGTGGTATACTCATAGCATGGATGATGTGAGAGGCGCGCTCGCCGCCAACCTTGCCGAGCTGAGAAAAGAAGAAAACCTGACCCAGGCCGAGTTTGCCGCGCAGTTCAATTACTCCGACAAGGCCGTGTCCAAGTGGGAGCGCGGAGGCGGCTGCCCCGACGTCGAGCTTTTGCCCGGCCTGTCCGAACGCTTGGGAACTCCCGTCGTGATGCTCAAGACCATCGCCGACCTTTACGGTCTGCGCGTGGACGATCTGCTGACGGACGGCGGCGTGGCGGCCGCATACGCCGCAGCGACGGAGTCCGGCGGCGAAAAGCAGCACGACGCCTACCTCATGTCGAAGGTGCTCATCGCCGCCATGTGGGTGACGATGGTGTGGGTCGTCGCGGTCGTCGTGTTTTTGTATTCGCAGTTCAGCATCGGCAAGATGTACTGGATGGCGTTCGTGTGGGCGGTGCCGGTGTCGTTCGCCGTGGCGTTCCTCTTCTCCCGCCACTGGGAGGGGGAGACGACGCTGCAGTGCGTGTTTTCGTCCCTGTTCGTGTGGAGCACGATCACGGCGTTTTATTTTCAGTACCTGCAGTATAACATCTGGGCCGTGTTCTTCGTCGGCGTCCCGGTGCAGATCGCGCTCATCCTCGGCACGAAGCTCCACCGCGCCGGCGTGCACTGGCTGCGCCGGTGAAAAAACCGAAAATACCGCTTGACGGCCGGCCGCACACGTGCTATACTCCCTCCTAATGACAGGCCGAAAGGCCGGGCGGCGTCCGCGCCGCAGCAGACAGGATATCACCGCGTCTGTGGGACTCATATGCCCCACAGGCGCTTTTTTTGTGCGAAAGGAGTCTTTTTATGCGTACACGCACTTCCACCGCGCCCGATGACGCCAAGCGCGTGACCATGCAGGTGTCCACCGTCGGCATCGTGTGCAACGCGGCCCTGACGGTGTTCAAGCTCGTCGCCGGCATCGTGGCGCACTCGTCGGCCATAGTGGCCGATGCCGTGCACTCGGCGTCCGACATTCTCGGTTCGCTGATCGTGATGATCGGCGCGGTCTTTTCCCACAAGGCGGCCGACGCCAGCCACCCCTACGGGCACGAAAAGCTCGAGTGCATCGCGTCCATCCTGCTGGGCAACATCCTCGTGCTCGTCGGCGCGGCCATCGGCTACGCGGGCGTGATGAAGATCGTCCGCGGCGAGACGCTGGCTGCCCCCGGCGTGCTCGCGCTCATCGCGGCGGTCGTGTCCATCGGCGTGAAAGAGGGGCTGTACTGGTACACGATCGCGGCGGCCAAACGCATCCGCTCCGTGTCGCTCAAGGCCGAGGCGTGGCACCACCGGTCCGACGCGCTGTCGTCCATCGGCAGCTTTGCGGGCGTGCTCGGCGCGCGGCTCGGCGTGCCCATCCTCGACCCCATCGCGTCGATCGTCATCTGCCTGTTCATCTTCAAGGTGGCCTACGGCATCTTCCACGAGAGCATCGACCGGCTCGTCGACCGGGCGTGCGACCCGGACACCGTCGCCGCCATGCGCGAGACGATGCAGCGCACCCCCGGCGTCGTGCGCGTGGACGATATCAAGACGCGGCTGTTCGGCAGCCGGACGTATGTCGACGCCGAGATCGCGGTCGACGGCGCGCTGCCGCTGCGGGACGCGCACGTCATCGCCGAGGCCGTGCACCACGAGCTCGAGCGCGACTACCCGGACGTCAAGCACTGCACCGTGCACGTCAACCCGGCGTGACGCGGTCGGGAAAAGGGAAAAAACGTGCGAAGGGCCACCCGAAAGGGCGGCCCTTTTTGCGCGCGCGGCAGACGACAGAATGTCGTTTTCTTCGCGCGGAAAGCGCCGGAAAAGCGCGCTAAGAAACCGCTAAGAAATATTTTGAGGCCCTTTTGTCGACATGAAATCGTGCATCCGCGCGGATTCGACACGGGCGGCGATAAGTGGTTTACATAACACCTGACGTGCGAACGAAAAAGCCTGCGGCCGCAAGGGCTTGCGCGCACGACGGCAGAGGGTGCGCGGGGGTGCGCATGGCGGGCGGCGGGGCGGCGCTGTCGCGGGTGTCGTCACGCGGACGTCTCGCGGCACCGTACCCAACCGTACCGTACAGTACCGTACCATACTGTGTCTTACCTTACAGCAGGAACATACGGCAAAGCATATCTTACCCTGTCTCTCTCAAAGAAAGCCAGGGGGAAAGAAAGCCGCTGTTGGAAACCAGCGAAAATGTGGAAAACGTGTGGAAAACTTGCTTCAAGGCGCTCAGGCCGGGCGTGGTCCGGTGCGGGTGCGGCGGAGCATGGGGGCGTGCCGACAGGGGGGACGTGCGGGTGCGGCAGGGGCTTTTGGTCGGGCACAGTCCGGCGCGTGCTTTCGGCCGGTGCGGGTGTGGTGGACGCTTTTGGCTGGCGCGTTGTGGCGGCCGTGCGGTGCGGGACGCGGGTGCAGCGCGGGGCGCGCTGGTTGGTTTTCTTGCCGAGAGAAAAAATGCTTGACAAGTTATGCAAAAGCATACTAAACTGGAAACAGGGGATCACGCAGGCGGCGGCCGGAGACGGACTTCGGCATCGCCCGCACCGCCGGTCATGCAGCGCGCATCCCACGTCCACCTCATCCGTCGCGGCGACTTCGGTCATGCGCTGCGCGTTCGACGCGCGCCTTTCCGGCGCTGCCCTCCGCAAAACGGAGACGAAAAACTCCGCCCCGCATCGAACCGATGCTGGGCGGAGTTTTGTGACAGCAGCCGCGCCTGCGCGGCTGCCTTTTCGCTGGCTATCCTGTGCGGCGGCCTTTTCGCAGCCGTTCCTATGTGCCTGCGGCCACCGTGCAGCCTTTCTCACGCGGCCTTCGCGGTCTTGCCCGCGCGCCACGCCTCGAACCGGATGCGCATATGGTCGTTCAGGCGGCAGAACGCCTTCATCACCGGCCACGACAGCAGGCCGAACACGATGAGGATGAGCGCGCTCTGCAGATTGAGCTCCTGCAGGCTGAAGAGCGTCGGGAAGCCGAAATACGCGATCACGAACAGCACGCCGAGCACGACGATCATCACCTTGCGGATGGTGTTGTACGGCTGGCACGTGCGGTGCACCATCATGAGGCCGACAATGCCCATGACGCCGGTGCAGATCGTGATCATGGCCGTGTCGTCGAGCTGGAAGGCGATATAAAACAGCAGAATGCCCACGACCATCGCCAGATCCGTCATCGCGGCCGGCAGCGCGCGGAAGAGCACGTTGCGCAGGAATTTTCCCTTGACGAGGCTCTCGTTCGGCTCCATGGCGAGGATGAACGACGGGATGCCGATGGTCACGGCGCTCACGAGCGTGAGCTGCGCGGGGCTGAACGGGTACGGCAGCGTGGCAAAGAGCGTGAAAAACGCGAGGCAGAACGAGAAAATGTTCTTGACCAGATACAGCGACGCGCTGCGCTCGATGTTGTTGATGACGCGGCGGCCCTCCGCCACGACCGACGGCATGGAGGCAAAGTTCGAGTCGAGCAGCACGATGTGCGACACCTGACACGCCACGTCGCTGCCCGAGGCCATGGCGATGGAGCAGTCGGCCTCCTTAAGCGCGAGCACGTCGTTGACGCCGTCGCCCGTCATGGCCACGGTGTGGCCGTCGGCCTTGAGCGCCTGCACGAGGCTGCGCTTCTGCGCGGGGGTCACGCGGCCGAAGACCGTGTACTTGCCCGCCGCGTCGCGGATGGCCTCCTCGGTCGTGAGCGTGCGCGCGTCGACGAAGCGGTCGGCGTTTTCGATGCCGGCGCGCTTGGCCACCTCGGACACCGTGCGCGCGTTGTCGCCGGAGATGACCTTCACGGCCACGCCCTGGCTGGCAAAGTAGCCGAACGTCTCCGGCGCCTCGGCGCGGATCTTGTTCGAGAGCAGGATCAGCGCGATGGGCAGAAAGCCGGCGCTGAGCGTCTCGTCCGTGAGCGCGCCGTCATACATGCCCAGCAGCAGCACGCGGCAGCCCTTGGCGGAGTAGCCCTCGATCTGCTCCTGATACGGGTTCTCGCGCCCGGCGAGCAGCACGTCCGGCGCACCGAGCAGGTACGTCTCCTCGGTGTGGAACGACACGCCGCCGTATTTCTTCGCCGACGAGAACGGCAGCGTCGCCGTCGCGTCCTGCGTCTTTTCGCCTGTGAAGTAGCGCCGCAGCGCGGCCATCGTGTCGTTGTCGGCCTGCATGGCGTAGACGTAGTCGGCCATGATCATGCGGATGTCCTCGAGCGTGAAGCGGTCGTCGCACAGGGGGCAGACGTCCTCGACGATCATCTTGTTTTCCGTCACCGTGCCGGTCTTGTCCACGCACAGCGTGTCCACGCGCGCGAGCGTCTCGATGCAGCCGAGCTCGTGCACGAGGGTCTTGCGCTGGGCCAGACGCACGACGCCGGCCACGAGCGCGAGGCTGGTGAGCAGATACAGCCCCTCGGGGATCATGCCGATGATCGAGCCGACCGTGCTCGTCACGGCGATGGGCACGGCGCGGCCGAGCCACACGTATTCCTTGACGAACATCACCACGCCGAGCGGGATGACGAGGATGCCGATCCACTTGACGAGGTTTTGCAGCGAGCGCATCATCTCCGACTGCTGCGGCTTCTTGGCGCGCTTGGCCTCCTGCGTCAGGCGCGAGACGTAGGAGTCCGCGCCGACGTCCGTCAGCTGCGCGCGGCACATGCCGCTGACGACGAAGCTGCCCGACAGGAGCTTGTCGCCGGGGTTTTTCTTAATTTCGTCCGACTCGCCCGTGATGAGCGCCTCGTTGACGTAGCAGCTATCTTGCGCGACGACGGCGTCGGCATAGATCTGGTTGCCGGCGGCGAAGACGACGATGTCGTCGCGCACGAGCTGCGCGGTGTCCACGGTCACGCGCCTGCCGTCGCGCACGGCGACGGCCTTGGGCGATGCGAGGATGCTCAGCTTGTCGAGCGTTTTCTTCGAGCGGATCTCCTGAATGATGCCGATGGCGGTGTTGACGATGATGACGCCCATGAACGTCAGGTTCAGCCACTGCTGCACCGCAATCACGCACAGCGCCAGCAGGAAAAACAGCATATTAAAATAGGTAAAGATATTGCTCAGGACGATCTGCTTGACGGTCTTGCCCGGCGGATCGACGGGCGCGTTCGTCCAGCCGGCGTCCGCGCGATCACGCACCTGCGCGCTCGTCAGGCCCTGCTGCGGGTCGGGGTGCGCGACGGGCACGTCCCGCCGCTCCGGCGTCTCGGGCGCGGGCGCGCGCCGGTCTTTGATTTTTTCGATCAGGTTGGCCAAAGGTCTGCCTCCAAAATGATAATACCCAATATTATAGCGTCTCGCGCGGTGGAATGGAACAACAGTTTGTGAATATTTGCTTAAAAATGGTGGGATTTTTCGGCAGCCTGCACAGTATGCCGCAGCAGCAGCGCGGTCGTCACGCTGCCGATGCCGCCAGGCACGGGCGTGCAGGCGG
>OLNM01002231.1_pt1 | contig 12566 bp, 10 predicted proteins | sample 1672391 | NCBI WGS metagenome assembly OLNM01 (sample SAMEA3136680, study PRJEB25190) | human gut metagenome | reverse complement strand
ATACGAATATGTTGGAGCCTGTTTACTTGTTGCCACGCGCTGGATAACTTCCAGAGCTTCTCTATCAATCTTACCAGTGACTATTGGAATTGAAGTCTTGATGATTCCGGCTTTCTGCTCTGCTATTTCCCCAAGGGTGGACCCCAAAAGAGCCATATGATCCAAACCAATCGTACTAATCGCAGTAAGGTCTGGCTGGCAAACATTTGTTGAGTCTAGAAGTCCGCCCATACCGACCTCAATGATCGCCACATCCACTTCTTCCTGAGCAAAATAATCATAGGCCAAGGCTGTGATAATTTCAAACTCAGTCACTCCCTTGAATGTCGAATGATGCCCCTGATGGACAAATAAATCTTTATAAATCTGCAAGAGCTGGTTTAATTTTTGATTGGAAATAGCCTGTCCGTTTATAGCAATTTGCTCATTATAAGAAACAATATACGGAGAGGTAAAGGTTCCAACTCGTAATCCTCTCAACTGAAGAAGTTCTCGAAGAGTCGCAATCGTTGACCCCTTGCCATTGGTTCCTGCTATATGAATAACCGAAAGTTGCTTATGAGGATTTCCTCGATAAGCCAGCAGGGCTTCCATTCGCTCTAAGCCAAAGTTCGGAGTATCCGTCCGATAGTTTGCAATCCAGTTCAGATCTGGTTTTTCGTTTCTATCTATCATCTTATTTGTATTGTCCCAAGGTTAAATCTTCAGCGCGATTGGCTAAACGAATCGCATCACCAATCTCCACCGCCATTTTATGATAAGGAATATCATGAACTCGTAGCATTTCTACCCCTTGACTGGTTGCAATGCTGGTCAAATGACTAGAGGCTATATCACGATTTTGGTAACCCAAATCTGTCTTTGGATCAACCTCAATGCCTGCATCTTCCAGTATATTCACAACAAAGCGCTTGCGAGAAACACCAAGGAAGATTGGAAAACCAGCTCGATGAATATCTTCCAGATGCTGTAACAGAATTAGGTTTTCTCGTTTGGTCAGACCAAAACCGATACCCGGATCCAGCATGAGGCTCTTCTTCTCTATTCCTGCCACTTTTGCTCTAGCCAAGGACTTATCAAAAAAGGCCCACATTAAATCTACAATATCTGAATGAGCAAATCTTGATAATTCCTGGTCTGTGAAAACATCTTGAAAGCCAAAATTAGGAAAGATCAATGAGCTAGCATGGTGAGGTCGAGCCATAACCGGATTGAACATCAGAATAGCTCCAGCAGAAGACTCAGCCACCACTTGCGCCATTCCTTCATCGCCTAAAAATCCAGTGATATCATTAACAATATCTGCACCGGCTGCTAGGGCTGCTTTTGCTACGGGTGCTTTCCAGGTGTCGACCGAAATCAAGACATCACTTTCCTTGCGAATCGCTTTAATCACTGGAACAACACGCTGGATTTCCTCTTCTATCTCAACATAGCTACTTCCCGGCCGAGTTGATTCTCCACCGATATCGAGCATACTAGCCCCTTCTGCTATCAATTTACGAGCCTGCTGGAGTGCTTGCTCAAGAGCAAAAAATTGACCACCGTCCGAAAAGGAGTCTGGGGTTACATTGATAATTCCGCAAATAGCTGTCTTTGCATGATTGGCTTTAGTTGACATATCGGTCACTCCCTCAAGGCTTTTCATCATATTATTTCTCTATTTTACCATAAAAAGAAAAAGATGGACACGATTGCATTCATCTTTTTCCCAGTAGAAACAAGTAAGCAATTGTCAAAAATCTTAAACAGAAATCCCTAATGTCCGACTCCAAATCACCACGAGAGCCAACAAACAGAAAGCAACCCCATTCACAATCATGTGAAGTAAGATAGACATTTCCAAACGTTGGGTCTTGTAAGCCGTCCAAGATAGAACGATTGACATACCTCCATAGATCAATAAAGAAGGTAAATTACTTGGTTGATGCAATAAAGCAAATACAATCGTACCGACTACAAATCCCAAGTTCTCTTTTCCTCGGAAAATCTTTTTAGGAACAATTCCCCGACACAAGATTTCCTCACAAATTGGAGCAAGCAAGGCCAACAAGAAGAAACTGGAAATTAAAGAACTATTTTGAACCATATCATTAACCTGAGACTGATTCCCTGTTGTCGTCTCATTTGACAGTTGCAACAAGATAGAACCAAGTATATTTGAACAGATAATGACTAAATAACTTAATCCCAATCGTGCCAAATCCTTCGCTCTAAAAAAAGAAAAATTAAAACTTGCTAACTGCGTTTTACGAGCTCCAAAAATAAATAGTGCCAAAACTACAATCGAAATACCAGCAACTATCAGTCCTGACTGCAACAGTGGTACTTCATTTAAAGTTAAAATAGCAGTAACCCCTATAGGAATCTGATATAAGATTGTCGCCATCAAAAAGATTAACAGCCAACCTGCACGATTCAATAATTCTTTCCATATATTTTTCTCTATCATCACCTATCTCCTTTGTATTCAAAAAGGGGGAAAATCCCCCTGGGTTATCCTATTATAAGGCCATGCTGATGTAGTTAAGGATAAACAAGGCATCCAAAATCCAAATCATGACATGAACATCTTTAGCTTGACCTTTGACAAGCTTAGTCAAAGTGTAAGTCAAGAAACCAACTGCAATCCCTTGAGTGATAGAGTAGCTGAATCCCATAAAGATAGATGTGAAGAAGGCAGGAACCGCTTCAGACATATCGTCCCAATGGATATTTTTCAAGCTAGCCAGCATCATAATCCCAACGATAATCAAAATTGGAGCTGTAGCGGCTGTTGGTACAATCGCTAGAAGTGGGCTAAAGAAGCTTGAAATTGCAAAACAGATAGCTACAACCAAGGCTGTCAAACCAGTACGTCCACCTGCACCGATACCAGCAGCAGACTCAACATAAGTCGTTACGTTCGAAGTACCAGCGATGGCACCAATTGAAGTACCAATCAAGTCAGAGTAAAGAGCCTTATCCAACTTAGCTGATTGGTGATTTTCACCATTTGTCGCTACGATACCAACTTTTTCACCTGTACCAATCAAGGTACCAATCGTGTCAAAAATATCTGTCAATGAGAAGGCAAGAATAGCCATCAGAGTTTCAGGCAAGCGAGCTGTATCTGAAATCAAAGCTCCCAAACCTTCTGAACCAAGAGCTGCACCAAAGACTGTCTTCAAGTCTTCAAAAGCTGCACCAACATGGTTATTGGCAAAATCGATGCTAGACAAATCTACCAAACCAACTGCAATAGCAAGAACAGTTGTTGTCAAGATAGAGAGGATAATTCCCCCTTTAATCCCTTTGATAACAAAGAAGATTGTGATAGCAAGTCCTGCAAGAGCCACCAAAACAGCTGGATTATTAAAGCTGACCAACCCTGGAACTGCTGAAGCATTTGCTGTAATCGCTGCTTGAGCTTTATCAGCCCCTTCTCCTGCAACCGTGTAATTTCCTGGATCGATAGAGAATTTCAAAAGTCCAGCATTCTTAATCCCCACGTAGGCAAGAAAGACACCGATACCAGCTGAAATAGCTGAACGAAGAGCATTCGGAATCGATTCAATGATCATTTTACGAACATTTGTCAAGGTAATAATCAATGAGATAATTCCACAGATGAAGACCATAGCTAGGGCTTCTTGCCAAGAATAACCGAGTCCAAATACAACTGTAAAGGTAAAGAAGGCATTGAGTCCCATACCTGGCGCTTGAGCATATGGCAAGTTAGCATAGAAGGCCATCATCAAGGTACCAGCAACTGCACCGATAATCGTTGCGAGGAATACACCCTGAGCAGGCATTCCTGTTTGCGAAAGAATTTGTGGGTTTACAAAGAGAATATAGCTCATTGCAAAGAAAGTTGTTAAACCAGCGAGAACCTCTGTACGAACGTCTGTACCGTTCTCTTTTAGTTTAAATAATTTGTCCATTATCAATCTCCTTTTAATTTTTACGAACAATAATAGAATTATATCATTTATCATTCACTTTTTCAATATCTTTGTTTGATTTATTTAAGAATTTGATGAAATTTCTTTTTTTTGTTTCGAATCTGCTTTTCTGCCTGCTTTCTGTTATAATAGTAGACATCTTATCTGAAAAGACACTAGAAAGGTCCATATGACGAAAAAAATTATTGCAGTTGACCTGGATGGAACCCTACTCAACTCAGACAGTCAAATTTCTGACTTTACCAAAAAAACCATTAAAAAAGTTGTTGAAAAAGGCCATCAGGTTATTATTACGACAGGTCGCCCTTACCGTATGTCAAAAGATTTTTACCGTGAACTGGGCTTAGACACTCCTATGATTAATTTCAACGGCTCCCTCACTCACTTACCAGACCAAGTTTGGGATTTTGAAAAGTGTTTAACTGTAGACAAAAAATATCTGCTAGATATGGTTCGACGTTCAGAGGACATTCAAGCCGATTTTATCGCTGGAGAATACCGTAAAAAATTCTACATTACAAATCCTAATGAAGAAATTGCCAATCCCAAACTATTTGGCGTAGAAGCTTTCCACCCTGAAGATCAATTTCAACCTGAATTAGTGACCAAAGATCCTAACTGTATCCTATTACAGACCAGAGCCAGTGACAAGTATGCCTTGGCAAAAGAAATGAACGCCTTCTACCAGCATCAACTTTCTATTAATACCTGGGGAGGTCCGCTCAATATCCTTGAGTGTACACCCAAAGGAGTTAATAAGGCCTTTGCTTTGGACTACTTGCTCAAGGTAATGAACCGCGACAAAAAAGATTTGATTGCTTTTGGAGATGAGCACAATGATACCGAAATGCTCGCTTTTGCTGGGAAAGGTTATGCCATGAAAAATGCCAACCCAGAGCTACTCCCCTATGCAGATGAGCAAATTTCCTTGACAAATGACCAAGACGGGGTTGCCAAAACTCTGCAAGATTTATTCTTATAGTTCATTCTGACCAGCTTGCAAGCTGGTCTTTGTGCTCTTTTCACAGTCTCATCAACCAGTTAATCGATTGTTCTACTTTTTGCCTCCAAAACCTTGGAAAAGGCTTTCTTTTGTGATATACTTCACATATAAATACAAGAGAGCTCGTCACACTCGACTCTGTTGACATAAAATCAATCCAGTCCTGTTTCTCCTGCTCTCAGTTAATATCAAGGAGGATAGCTATGAAAGCTGTTGTTGTAAATCCAGAAAGCACTGGTGTTGCTGTTGAAGAAAAAGTACTCCGTCCACTTGAAACTGGAGAAGCACTTGTAGAAATTGAATACTGTGGTGTTTGCCACACTGACCTCCACGTCGCCCATGGTGACTTCGGTCAAGTACCAGGCCGTGTTCTAGGTCACGAAGGTGTTGGTATCGTCAAAGAAATTGCCCCAGATGTAAAAAGCCTTAAAGTCGGCGACCGCGTCAGCGTTGCTTGGTTCTTTGAAGGATGTGGCACTTGCGAATACTGTACTACTGGCCGTGAAACTCTTTGCCGTACAGTGAAAAATGCCGGCTACTCAGTAGATGGTGGTATGGCTGAACAATGTATCGTAACTGCAGACTATGCTGTCAAAGTTCCTGACGGACTTGATCCAGCCCAAGCCTCTTCTATCACATGTGCTGGTGTAACAACCTATAAAGCTATTAAAGAGGCCAAAGTTGAACCAGGCCAATGGGTTGTCCTTTACGGCGCTGGTGGTCTTGGTAACCTAGCTGTTCAATACGCTAAAAAAGTATTCAATGCTCATGTCATCGCAGTTGATATCAATAACGACAAACTTGCCCTTGCAAAAGAAGTAGGCGCTGACATTGTGATTAACGGCCTCGAAGTTGAAGATGTACCTGGACTCATCAAAGAAAAAACTGATGGCGGAGCTCATTCAGCTGTCGTAACTGCTGTATCTAAAGTTGCCTTCAACCAGGCTGTTGACTCAGTTCGTGCTGGTGGTCGCGTTGTCGCTGTCGGCCTTCCTTCTGAAATGATGGAACTCAGCATCGTGAAAACAGTTTTAGATGGAATCCAAGTCATCGGTTCTCTTGTAGGAACTCGTAAAGACTTGGAAGAAGCCTTCCAATTCGGTGCAGAAGGTTTGGTAGTTCCAATTGTTCAAAAACGTCCAGTAGAAGATGCCGTAGCCATTTTCGACGAAATGGAAAAAGGTCAAATCCAAGGACGTATGGTACTCGACTTCACCCACTAATCTAATAGAAACCTATTTTAAAAGTTGGAATGCGCTTCCAACTTTTTTATATTAAATTTTTAAATAAGGATTCAAAAAACCTTCTCTAAAACTCAATATATCAACATCTTCAGATGTAATCTTTTTAATTATTTTATGATAAATAGTTGATTTTTAGATGAAAACGGTTTATACTTAAAAAGTCTTAAAGTTTTCTTAAACGAAAACTAAAACAAAAAAGGAGGAATGACAATAATGAGTATCGGAATCATTATTGCGAGCCACGGCGAATTTGCTGCGGGTATTCATCAGTCAGGATCTATGATCTTTGGTGAACAAGAAAAGGTTCAAGTTGTAACCTTTATGCCAAACGAAGGTCCTGACGATCTATACGCTAAGTTTAATAACGCTGTTGCTGCATTTGACGCAGAAGATGAGGTTCTAGTTTTGGCTGACCTTTGGAGTGGATCTCCATTTAACCAAGCTAGCCGCGTGATGGGAGAAAATCCTGAGCGTAAGTTTGCCATCATCACAGGACTGAACTTACCGATGTTAATTCAAGCCTACACAGAGCGCCTCATGGACGCTGCTGCAGGTGTAGAAAAAGTCGCTGCGAATATTATTAAAGAAGCCAAAGATGGCATCAAAGCTCTTCCAGAAGAGCTAAACCCAGTTGAGGAAGTAGCAAGCGCTGCAGCTGCTCCAGTTGCCCAAGCTGCTATTCCAGAAGGAACTGTCATCGGAGACGGTAAACTCAAAATCAACCTTGCCCGTCTAGACACTCGTTTACTTCACGGTCAGGTTGCAACTGCTTGGACTCCAGATTCAAAAGCAGACCGTATCATCGTTGCTTCAGATAACGTAGCTAAAGACGAATTACGTAAAGAATTGATTAAACAAGCAGCTCCAGGTAAAGTGAAAGCAAACGTTGTTCCTATCCAAAAACTAATCGACGTTGCAAAAGATCCTCGCTTCGGAGAAACACATGCCCTTATCTTGTTTGAAACACCTCAAGATGCTCTTCGTGCTATCGAAGGTGGCGTACCAATCAAAACTCTTAATGTTGGATCAATGGCTCACTCAACTGGTAAAACAATGGTTAACAACGTTTTGTCTATGGACAAAGAAGACGTTGCTACATTTGAAAAAATGCGTGACCTTGGTGTTGAATTTGATGTACGTAAAGTACCAAACGACACGAAAAAAGATTTGTTTGACTTGATCAACAAAGCAAACGTGCAATAATCGATTTTATGAAAGGATTTTAAAGATGTCTATTATTTCTATGGTTTTAGTAGTCGTTGTAGCCTTCCTAGCAGGTCTTGAAGGTATCCTCGACCAGTTCCAATTCCATCAACCAATCGTAGCTTGTACCCTTATCGGTCTTGTTACTGGTAACCTTGAAGCAGGGATTATCCTTGGTGGTTCTCTTCAAATGATCGCCCTTGGTTGGGCTAACATCGGAGCTGCCGTAGCTCCTGACGCTGCTCTTGCTTCTGTTGCTGCTGCCATTATCATGGTTCTTGGTGGCGACTTTACTAAGACAGGTATCGGTGTTGCCCAAGCGGTTGCTATCCCTCTTGCAGTTGCTGGTCTATTCTTGACTATGATTGTCCGTACACTCTCTGTCGGATTGGTTCACACTGCTGATGCTTCTGCTAAAAAAGGTGACTTCAAAGCAGTTGAACGTGCTCACTTTGTCGCACTTCTTCTTCAAGGTCTTCGTATTGCAGTCCCTGCAGCACTCCTTCTAATGGTACCAACTGAAACCGTACAAAGCATTCTAAATGCTATGCCTGATTGGCTTAAAGATGGTATGGCTATCGGTGGTGGTATGGTCGTTGCCGTTGGTTACGCTATGGTTATCAACATGATGGCAACTCGTGAAGTATGGCCATTCTTCGCTATCGGTTTCGTGCTTGCTGCCGTGTCAGATATTACTCTAATCGGATTTGGTGCTATCGGTGTTGCTATCGCTCTTATCTACCTTCACCTTTCTAAAACTGGTGGAAATGGTGGCGGAGGAGCCGCAACTTCTAACGACCCAATCGGCGATATCCTAGAAGACTACTAAGATAAGAAAGGACTGAAAACATCATGACTGAAAAACTTCAATTAACTAAATCAGATCGTAAAAAAGTTTGGTGGCGTTCAACTTTCTTACAAGGTTCTTGGAACTATGAACGTATGCAAAACTTGGGTTGGGCTTACTCATTAATTCCAGCTCTTAAAAAACTCTACACTAAAAAAGAAGATCAAATAGCTGCTCTTGAACGCCATCTTGAGTTCTTCAACACTCACCCATACGTAGCCGCTCCAATCATGGGGGTTACTCTTGCACTTGAAGAAGAACGTGCTAACGGTGTTGAAATTGATGACGCTGCTATCCAAGGGGTTAAAATCGGTATGATGGGACCTCTTGCTGGTATCGGTGACCCAGTATTCTGGTTTACAGTACGCCCAATCCTCGGATCACTCGGTGCTTCACTTGCCCTTACTGGTAATATCTTAGGTCCAATCCTCTTCTTCGTTCTTTGGAACTTGATTCGTATGTCATTCTTGTGGTATACACAAGAGATTGGATACAAGGCTGGATCAGAAATCACTAAAGATATGTCTGGCGGTATCCTCCAAGACATCACTAAAGGAGCTTCTATCCTTGGTATGTTCATTCTTGCTGTCCTTGTTCAACGTTGGGTAAATATTAAATTTGCTTTCGATGTTGCCAAAGTTCAACTAGATGAAAAGGCTTATATCCATTGGGATAAATTGCCAGAAGGATCTAAAGGTATCCAAGAAGCATTCGCACAAGTAGGACAAGGATTGTCTCAAACGTCTGAAAAAGTTACTACTTTCCAACAAAACTTGGATATGTTGATTCCTGGACTATCAGGACTACTCCTTACTTTCCTTTGCATGTACTTGCTTAAGAAAAAAGTGTCTCCAATAACTATTATCCTTGCACTCTTCGCAGTGGGTATTGTGGCACATGTTCTTCACATCATGTAATCAAGCAACTTAAAAGGAATCAGGTTCTAAAATCTGATTCCTTTTTTCTATACTTTTATTCGGCCAAGGCACCCATTGGATCCCATGGTGCAAGCACAATTGGTTCTGCTTCATAGGCAGCCTGTTCTTCTGCTGTCAGCAATTCTTTACGGACAACGATTTGGTATGTGTATTCGTCCATCCAAGCGTCTGAGGCAACAAAGTAACCATCGGTACCAACCTTGTCTCCCCATGAGTTTTCAACCTTCCACTTGGTTGACTTACCATTTTCATCCAAGTCAACACCTGTCAAGACCATAGCGTGGGTCATCAAACTTTCGCTATAGTCCAAACGACCAGCCTTGTCTTGAGTGAATTGAATGTCCATGCTTGATTCGAAGTCGTAAACATCTGTCGCAAGGATTCCAGCTTTGCGGTTGCTAAGCTGACCGACATCTGAACCAAACCAAACAGTCTCACCTGCTTGCATTTGAGCAATCGCCAATTCTTTCAAGCGCTCCATTGGAACGTTGATGTAACGAACCGCACGGCTACCAACCACATTTCCTAACATCTCAACTGTGTAAGATTTGCCGTAAGGCTTGTCAGCAGTTGGGGCGTTGATAACAGAAACGTAATCTTCTAGTGGAAGATTGACATATTTCTTGTAAAATTCTTGTGGAGTAATGCTCTTTTCACTTTGGTAGTTGTTATCTTTATCGCGATAAGCAAAGTCAAATTTACGTGGTGGAAGTCCTAAAGACATAGCAAGAAAGTTAAAGATTTCTTGCAAGAGAGCTTCTTTCTTAGCTTGAACAGTCGCTTGGTCTGCACCAGAAGCAAGCAAGTCACGCAAGATTTGAGCATCTTGACGAAGCAATTTGTTAAGGATTGCATTTAACTCACGGCTACTGCTAGATGAAACTGACTCAGGGTAAACTGACTTAGGCACGACACCGTATTTTTCAAAGAGAGAAACGACCATATCCCATTGACCACCGTCTTGTTGAGGTGTTTGAAGTAGGAATTTAACCTTACGGCTTGTCAAATCTTGGTCTGCAGTCGCAATGACTTGCTCCAAGAACCAGTTTGATTTCTCATACTTGTCCCAGAAGAAAGTATGAGCCTGTGACAACTCAAAGTTTTCCAGTTTGTATTGAGAGATAAGTTTGTGGCGGAAGGTGTTGAGAGCTGCAAACATCCAGCAACGTCCAGACGCTTTCTGGTTGGTGACCTTGTCTTTGGTCAAATCCAATGAGAAAACAGGGGTGTTGTCTACATGGCTTTGGCGACGTTCTAGGGCTGCAAAAATTCCGTTATGGCTGGCAGCATTTTCAATCGCTTGGTATTTTACATTTGCTTCATAGTTGGCAAATAATTTATCAGTAAATGATTCTTGAATCGCGTTCATAGAGTCCTCCTTTTATTCTACAGTCTATTATAACTCTTTTCACAAAGTAAGCAACTGAAAAACATAAAAGGCAAGGATATTCTCCCTCACCTTTTCGAATATAAATCAAATTAGGCAATATTCGCAAGGAGAGCTTCTAACTCCTCCTTGGTCAAGCGACGCCATTCTCCTCGCTGCAAGTTCTCATCCAATACTAGAGTTCCCATAGTCAAACGTTGCAAGTCTACTACTTCCTTACCACAGTAGCCCACCATACGCTTGACCTGATGGAACTTCCCTTCTGCAATGGTCACACGGATTCGGCTTTGATTCTTTTCTGTATTTATAGAAATAATCTCCAGTCTAGCAGGCTGACAGGTAAAGTCTTTGAGAGGAATGCCCTTAGCAAATATCTCCACATCTTCTTGGGCCATAATTCCCTTGACCTTAGCCAAATAGGTCTTGTCCACATGACGCTTGGGCGAAAGAAGAGCATGGGCAAGCTTGCCGTCATTAGTCAAGAGCAAAAGACCATGCGTGTCAATATCCAAGCGCCCTACTGGGAAAACTTCCTTGCTCCGAGCCAAGTCATCCAACAAGTCCAACACCGTTCTGTGTTTAGGATCTTCAGTCGCTGAAATAACCCCTTGGGGCTTGTTCATCATGTAGTAGACAAACTCTTCATACTCCAACACTTGCCCATCAAAGCGAATCTCATCTCTTTCTTCATCAATCTGCAATTTAGCTGATTTCTCTTTTTTACCATTTACAGTCACGCGCCCAGCCTTGAGCAAGTTTTTGACCTCAGTCCGACTTCCCACAGCACAGGCAACTAAAAATTTATCCAATCTCATAGAACTATTATATCATGGAAATTGCTGAACTATTATCAATTTTATGGTATAGTATAAATATACTTCGTTTAAAAGGAAACATCCATATGTGGTTAATCTATTTATTTCTTATTTTTGTAGTAATAGCTTTATTTTTAAAGATTCTTCCATTTATTCTAATTGCACTTTGCTTATTCCTCATTTATGGTATATCTTTACATATTAGAAAAATAAGATATTTTAAAAGTCCAGGTTTTCTAGAACAAAAACAAAAAATTGCAGATACTATTATTGAGTTTAATGAAATTTCAGAATATGTAAAAGATATCCCAAATAAAAATCAATTTATTGTAAAGGATATTACAGGGAAACATGCACATTTAGCTCACTTTGAAAATACTAGCCAACATGACTATAAGCGAGATAAACATAAAAAAACTTTAAATCAAAGTAACGTTTATTCAACTTCCCTACAAGTTGTGCGACGTGCATCTGAAGAACCTATACATTATCTCTGTAAGTATTTCGGAATAACTGCAACCGAAGAAAGCTTGAAACAGCTTGAAGAAATCGGAGAGAATATCTCTCGAATGGAAAACACAATTGATAATCTTTATCAACGAGAGGAACAAATAAAAAACGACTTTAATCCTCCAAAATTTATTTTAAAATACTTTTCTAAAGATTTAATGAAAGAGTTAGATATCCACCTACCAGACATAAAGGTTGATTACACTTCTTATATTTTTGAATACGTGAGTGCAGGAGGCAATAGTTCTCAGAAAACGACAATTCTGTTTAACGGTGAAACTGTTGAAGCAACAGCAGAGTATATTGCAAAGAAAATAAAATCAAAACAAACTGCTCAAGCTCAACGATCACTGATGACAAACAAACTTCGAACTCAAATAAAAGAAAGAGATCACTATACTTGTCAAATCTGTGCTTCCTCTACAGCTGAACAATCTCTCCTGTTACTTGAGATAGACCATATTGTTCCTGTATCAAAAGGAGGACTTTCCACACCTGACAATCTTCAAACTCTCTGTTGGAAATGTAATCGTTCAAAATCTAATAAAATCTTATAAATAAATATCCCAAAAGCATACTTACAATTCAATTTGCTTTTGGGATATTTTTGTTAATTTGCCCAATCTCCGTTACGGAAGAGTGGTACACGTGTCCCATCCTCACGGATACCATCGA
>OLNM01002220.1_pt1 | contig 12608 bp, 14 predicted proteins | sample 1672391 | NCBI WGS metagenome assembly OLNM01 (sample SAMEA3136680, study PRJEB25190) | human gut metagenome | reverse complement strand
ATAAACCGACATTTCTACACCCATAAACCGACATTTCTACACCCATAAACCGACATTTCTACACCCATAAAACTTGCAAACCCTTGGGACTCTAAGGTTTGCTGAGGTGTTAAATATATTATTAAACATATATATAAAATATATATAAATAAGGTCTCACTTCGTTTCGACCCCAAATCTACACCTTCGTTTGATTTTTTGAGGCTTCGCCTTAGAGCCCTTCGGCTCTCGGTCGCTTCGCTCCCAGAGGGCTTGCGCCCTCTTTGTTAGCAATCAATCCAACATTTGTGATCTTACGACTTACTTTTTGTTTTAAACGCAACACAACTGGCCTACAAGGGAGTATAAAGCTAGAGGGGAGATGATGGCTATTTACACTAGATGAATTCTGTAATTTAGATTATAAAGCCAATGGAAAGACGGCTAAAAGCCGTCCGCTTTTGGTGTAGATGATATATTTCAGTTAGCGAATTATCTATCTGCTAAGATCGAGATCATCTCTATCAAATGTTCTCTCACCATCTTCCAACTCAAGATCTTTTCTCTGGATAATCTTCTCAGCAATCTCAGCACGTTCTTGATCCGTTAGATAATACTCTTGGTCCTGCAATTGAGATCTGTATTTGTTTCTATCTTCAATTACAGCCGTTAATTCTTTCGATAAGCTATCATTTTCTCTAAGTAGACCAGCCATTTCTTCTTTTAGTTTAGCAATTGTAGCCCTCAGACGCTTTACAATTCCTAGACCGAGAATATGCTCTTTAAAATCCTTTAACAACTGCATCAACGGCCCTTTGTCAGCCCTGCGGGCCAAATCGTCAAAGTCTTTTTCTGGAACCATTACGTAGCGCTGTTTTTCCTTACCGAATCCTTTATCTTCAACTTTATAGTTGCGCTTATCGTCGAGTGGTTTATTTGCAATCAGCTGCATCTTCAGCATCGCATCGACTGTTTTATCTTTGATTAATTCAAGGTCAAGCTCTTCAGACTTGCTCATGATCTCATCGTTAATTAACTTAATCTCTCTAGCTTGCTGCCTCTTGCTAGCTTTAAAAGCTTCATCTCTTTTTTGGATCTTCTCTTCTTGTTGTTTCAATCGCTCGTTTAGCTCGCGCATCTTCTCTTCATGAGCCTTTTCTTCGCGTTGCATTTTAACAATCTGACTTGATTTTCGATTCTCAATATATTCCATCGCGTCTTTATATTCGCGCATATCCTTGATATCATTGGTTTGCCCAGCTTTTCGGTCGATTCCGATTTCATGTACAAATTCATGCAGACGATGAATTTCTGCATCTCGAAACGCTTTAAATTGCTCACACCCACTTGGACCAAACCCTTCCTGCTCCAGCGCCTTTCTAAAGGACGGTTGCACTGCAAGTCCATTCTTATAACCACTTGCTGTTGGAACGACATTGAAATGGGCATGAGGGGCCCCAGATTCGTCCAGATGCACGATTGCGTTATAGATAGTCATATTGTCGTGTCGTTCGTTAAAATCGCGTACATAACGCGCCAGGGCTTCTCCTACCTCTTGCTTTTCTTCAAAGTTCATTTTTTCCCAATCAGCTTTGTTGCCGACGGCCACGATGAATTCTCTTTGAAGGTCCAAATTCTTGGATTTTTGGACGTGTTTATAATAATCATCGATTTTACGATCTTTGCGCTTTTGTTTTGCGTTGTAAGCGTTCAGTGCATCATCAAACAGATCATGATAAACATCTTTGATATCACGTTTGAAAATCTGAATATTGTATTTCGATTTTTCGCGCTGGATGTGCTTGTGAGCGTCGCTCCTAAACTCCTTTTCTGTTAGTTCGCGGTTATTGTGTCTTATATTCGTTTGTCTTGGATTTGTTTTGAAGGACAATGTCATTGTTTTATTCATGATTTAAACCTACCTTTCGAGAGTTACTCTTTAAGAGTTACTCATAGTATGCCATTTTTCGTTAAAAATAAAGACAAAATAGAGAAAAAGCAATACTCAAAAAAACTAACTAAGGTAATAATCTAGTTAATAAAAATATGGATAGATATAGAGAACCATGATTTGTCCATTTTGTGGGTTTATATATAAGTCCATGAAAAATCCAAATCATGGAACACATAGTAGACCATGAAATAATAAAATTATGGGACACATATAAGCCCATGATTTATCTAAAAGATGGACTACATACAAGCCCATTATTGGGTTTAAACGTGGTCCAGTATATAAAACCATTGACAACTTTAAAAATGCGCAAGGTAGCCCGAAAAAGCGGGCTAAGACGCAGCGCTATCGCTATTCTGCGTCGCTATTTTCGATTAAAAACAGATGTAAAAATAATAATCTACAGTCGGGATATAGCGGGGAGTTTCTGTTACTCTTTGGCAAAGAGTAACGTTTTTGCACCTTTGACATTGCTTCGCAACGTACAAAGGTAAAACGCTCTGCCGAGGGAGATGTATTACACCCCTCTTTGGTCTGTAAAGTTAAATCAAAAAATTTTTTTATATTCTTCCTGATATGATTTATATACCATGCTATTAAAAAAACACTTGTAAAAGAGACATTAATATTTTACACAAAGCTTTCCGTTTAGGTCATACTTAAAAATAAAAAAACAACATGACTTTTATATCATGTTGTCAGAACAAATACGAATTTTATTTTTTATTAAATTAATTTTTCTTTAAAAACTGATCCAAGTAATATTGAAAATAACTCTTTTTACCTGTAATCATTACTATACGACCTTCTAACCCATAACGGATTTTTTTAGCTTCCTGATTAGTCAATTTAGTTTCAGCTTCTACTTTAAAAAAGCTCCCTTTCTCAGTCTTGGTGGCAGATGTGTCAATAGAAGAGATTTTTGAAGTTAGATTTTGCTGTTTACTTATATTATCAATGGTAGTGAATCGAATCTGATCTCCAACCTTAATTTGAGCTATATCTTTTGAGGGAACATAAGCAGTTATCTTAACCTTCTTTTCTGTTGTTAGTAAAGGATACAATTGCGCAATGAGATTTCCTTCTGGAATAATTACAGAATTACTAGTTTCTGTATTCAAATGGACAATTCCATCTTCAGGAGCGACGATTTTACCTTTTTGAACAATATTAGTTTGCATATTTTTTCCTGTCTCAGCTTCTATAATTTTTTGATTGATATTACCTAATTCTTGTCCTACGCGAGAAAGTTGCTGAGACCGAAGAGATTCTAACTGACTAGCTAGGCTGCTTGAATATGCTTGCTGAGCGCCTGAACCTGCATATTGAACACGATAATTAGAAAGGTTGCTTTCCATTTGGGATATTTGAGAATCAATTTGTGCGATAGATTGACTTTTTAAGACATTGGAGTTATCGGAGCTAGACTGATTTTTATAATTTTGGTAGATGGAGTAACCAATATTTGAACTATCTAGTGTCGTATCATTTTGAATAGCAGATTTAGCTATTTGATAGTCTTCAATTTTCGATTGTACATCTGAAATGATATTTCCTAGTTCAGCTTGTGAATTAGAAGAAGCTGCATTTTGAGAAGCTATAGTAGCATTTTGTTGATTTGTATTTGAACGTAAACTTTGAGCTTGATTAAGATAGTCATAAAAAGTTTGTTGGTAACCAAAGTTATCTTTAGTAGGAAATTGATCATTCCCGCTTTCTAAGCTTTTTTGTAGATACTCTAGCTGTTGTTTTTGATCACGTAACATATCTAATTGGCTAGCGTAGCTGGATTGTTGAAAACTTTCTGCTCCATCTTGATATTGTATGAGAAGTTCGCCTTTTTTAACAGATTTATTTTCGCTTAATTTATTAGTAATAATAGTGTTGTTACTTGTAGATTGGATATTTACAATGATACGATTTGGCTCAATGGTAGCTCCACTTGAAATAGTAATTTCTTTCTTTGCAAAAATAGAAAATAGAAAGACAAAGACAAAAAGTAGTGTAGTTGGAATGATAACTCGACTGGAAAAATTATGGTAACGTAGGTTATAAAATTCAGCACTTTCTAATAATTCTTGATCCATGTTTCCTCTTTCTAACTATTTACTAGATTGGCATAAAAACCATTTTGGGACAACAATTCATTATGAGACCCCTGTTCTACAATATGTCCTTGATCTAAAACAACTACATGCTCAGCTCGTTCTGCAATAGTTAAACGATGAGCGATAAAAATGATTGTTTTGTCAAGATTCATAAGGTTGTCTACAATTTTTTTCTCAGTAAGAATATCTAAACTGCTAGTAGCCTCATCCAATATTAAGATAGGAGCATCAGTCAAGAGGGCTCGTGCCAAAGCAATTCGTTGACGTTGCCCCCCAGAAATCCCTGCACCATCTGTAGTTAGTTCTGTTTGATAATTAAGAGGCATTTTTTCAATGTCAGAACGTATTCCAGCTAGCTCAACAGCCTTCAAAATATCTTTTTGTGTCGTCCCTTCTTTTGCCCCTAAAAGTAAATTTTCTAAAATGGTTCCATTGAAGACATAGGGTTGCTGAGGTAAATAATTGATATAGCGTCTCAATGTGTGTTTGTTAATTTGGTTGAGATTTATATTCCCAATTGATATTTCTCCTTGACTAGGATCATAGAAGTTAACCATCATTTTAGCTAGAGTAGTTTTACCGGAACCAGAAATTCCTACAAATGCAATTTTAGAACCTTCGACAATATTTAGATTGATATCCGTAAGTATATTACGACCATAACCATATTGATAGCTAACATTCTTAAATGTTATGTCTCCTTTTATCAAGCTCATATCTTGTACAGTCTTCTTTTCGGCAAATTCCGACTTTACTAGATAGACTTCATTAAGTCGATTATTGGCTACTTGAGCTGTTTGTAATTTAGTTTGTAAGTTAATGATGTTTTCTAGAGGGTTTGTGAAGTAAACAAGTAAGGTGTTATAGGTGATTAGTTGCCCAAGGGTCATCTGATTGTTCATTACTAGTATTGCTCCCATCCAGAGAATAGCAACATTGAGTATTAATTGAGCAACTTTTTTTAAGGCTTTTTGTTGACTTTCTGCACGACTGTAGATGAAAGACTTTTTCAGATAAGAGACAAACTCTTTGTCAATTTTTTGGTAGCGAGAATTTTCGCTTGTCAGAGATTTTATGGTTTCAATTCCATTAATATCTTCGATAATAGAAGAAGATAGTATTGCATTGGTTTCCATGGTATCACGGTTCATTCGTTCGAATGGTTTCATGAAGGAAAAGATGATAACCGTATAGATCGGAAGTGCTAAAAGACTGATGAAAAATAAATATATATTTTGAGAAAATAACACTATAGATATTATGAATACGATTGAAACGTCTAGAAAAATTGACAGAATTGTACTAGCAAGAGCATCAATGATACTATTAGCATCTGTAAACCGAGAAACTATTTCGCCAGTTCGGCGTGTAGCAAAGAAAGACATCGGAAGATGAAATACATGCTTAATATAAGAAAGTATAACATCTATAGATAATCTTTGGCCTAATATCAAAAGGAGATAATCTTGAGCATAATTTAATATTTGTTGCAATATATATACTAATACTAAACCAATAGAGACTATCCCTAATGTACTTCTCATCTGGTCTGGAACATAAGTATCAATAATAGATTGTAAATAGTATGAACCAACAATGTTTATTAAAGTAACAAGTAAAGTAGCTAAAATAATATTTATAATCAACCTTTTTTGTCTGGTTAAAATTGGAATAAAAGATAATAGACCATTTTTTGCATCTTTATGAGGTTTATAATCTGGAGTAGGAGCAAGAAAAATAGCCACACCAGTCCATTCATTCTCAAAGTGTTCTCGAGACATTTTAATCATTTTGACAGATGGATCTGGATCAGCTATGTGTATAGTTTTTTTATCATGACCAGTGACTACGTAGTAATGCAGAAGGTGCTCATTTTTTTTTACATGAACTATAAAAGGATAGGATATATCTTCTATATCAAACAATGACATATCTGCTCGTATAGCACGTGTTTCAAATCCTAGTTCTTTACTTACTCTAACTAATCCTAAAGCAGTAGTCCCTTCTGTCGTAGTCTTCGCCAACTCACGTAGGTGAGCAATCGAGTAATAGGATCCGTAGACACTAAATATCATGGCTAGAGAGGCAACCCCACAATCCATCTGATCTACTTGAGGACGGTAGTGTTGTCGACGGAATTTCATAATTTTCTCCTTTTCAAAAAAATTAAAATTGTATATAGTATATTTTATTTTTTATTGAATTTCAATATTTTATTTTTAGTGATGTAGTGAAAAAACCACTTGTAATAAATTTTATTTGTTAAGTATAAAAAAATGAAGTAATCATCCATCTAAAACAATGAATTTTTCTTCAATCTCAAATATTTTAGTTAATTTTTTTTGGGTCCCAATGAATATGTGGGATTTAAATCCTTATAAAAAATATTGATCTCGCTTTTTCAAATGAAACGAGATCAATTCGTCATATTTACTTCCAACTTTTTTAGTTATTTTAATTCTTTGATATACAAATTGGTTATTTTTCCTTTCCGGACAAAACTTTTTGAAGAATTTGGTTCTATGTAGAGTAACTTGGATAACTGATGGTTCACATCAACTCGGAATAGCATAGAACGATTGTGAGTATTTTTTACAGTAATTCTATTATATTCTACATATTCCGGAGTTACTTCATAAACTATTCCATTTATTTTCACAGGAATAACCAAAAACCCCAACTTGCTAAAAGTAGTAAATATTTTTTAATGTTATTTTTCATATTGCTAACTCCTTCTAGTTTTGTATCCGTTTTCTTTATGTTATAAGTATAATTGTAAAACCAAAAAAATAACATGACTTGAAAGTCATGTTATTAAAAAATTGATTTCTTTTCTTCTAAAATTCTTTGTACCAGCAAATCATCATCTAATAAAGTAGCAAAGGTAATTGCTTTTTCGTACAGATTTTCAGCTTTTTCCCTATCTTTTTCTATATTAAGGGTATACTTAGCTTCAAACATATAAATAAAAGGTTTATAAAAGACATGGCGTGTTTGATTAACTAATTCTTTAAAACAATTGATGTATTTTGTTGAATTTTCATCATTATTGTCCACTAGTTTAGCAGTGACAATCAATAGTATCTTTTCTAGATACACCATACAATCTTTGTCTTCGTAATCTGTATAAAGTAATACTTTTTCAGCTAACTTTTCGAAATATGTCGTATCTTCTAATCCTATTACACAGCAAAAAAAATATAATTCAATAATCAGTAAGTCGTTTATATTAAAGCTGGATTTTTTTAAAATTTGCTGAAAATACTCTTCTAGCAAAACAAGGCCGTAGCTTACATCTAAACTCCCATAAATGTCAAGACGCGCTTGGAAAACATCAACAAACAGTTGTTCTTCCTCAGGTAGATCATCATAGTAATTTTCACTTATTATTTCTAAAATATCTTCTTTGTGTTTAATTCTATCTTCATCTGCATAAGTTGGGAAATTAATGAGTTCTGTTTTTAGCCTCATATATTCCTTAGAAATTTCTATATTTTCAACATCAACAATATTTTGGATAGAAATCCCTAGTTTTTTAGATAAAATCATTAATTTAGGGATAGTAGGCATTGCCTGACCATTTTCAATACGAACAAGTTGACGAATAGTTAATTCAGACTCGTCATCGCAGATATCTGCTTGAGTCATTCCTCTGTTAAGTCGCGCTACTTTTATTTTTTTCCCAATTTCCTTTTTTAAATCTTTCATGTATATCTACCTAAATTTATTGTTTTCTTTATTTTAACATATTTTTATTTAAGTATTAATACCATACATTTTTATTTAAAAAAGCAATGTAGCGTATTAAATGCTTCATTGCTCTGAAATATTATATTTTAAATCAAATAAGGTTTAGATTAGGTTTAATAGGTGGGGAGCCCTATTTTAATTTTATGATAAATTGGGTATACAAAGGTAGTTATAATTTTGCTTTTTCTATTGTTAAAAATATGTCCACATTTTCATTTTTTATCCGTAATGTTACACCAAGAAATGCCAGTATATATAATTGTAGACGAAAATCCAAATAGGTTTTAAATAACCATAAAAATTACAAAAACTGTGCAGTAAAATTACTAATCTTATATCTTTGTACTTCTTATAAATCCCAGCAAAAAATAAACCATAAACAAAATAAATAGCGAAGGAAATAGGATCTCTGTACCTAAAAATCAGGTGTATTACTCCAAACAGCATTCCTGAAAGTAATACATCTAAGTGATATTTATTGTTCTTGAAGAATGCATTCATTACATAAGCTCTAAATATCACTTCTTCCATAACAGGTCCTATCCCAATTGCATAAATGAAAAACAATATACTTGAAATACCTGGTCCCTTTAAATAGACAGAACTAGGATATTTAAGGTGAGGTACGGACGGTGCTAAGATGATAAAATCATGGAAAATATTTTTGATCCAAGATTCTAATATTGACAAAATGATGGCTAAGATAAAGAAGCAAAGGTAAAACCATTTCCATTTTGGAATTTTAAAATTTAGCGGTATTTCCTTTTTCATCCATAATACAATAAAGCTTATCAAAAATATTTGAAGCATCAAAAGACAAAGGATCATGAAAGTGATACTACCATTAAACACAGTTGTAATATACACGGCAATATTTTCCAAAATAAATTGATCTATAGTTAAAAATATTAGTATGGATAATACATGTTTAAGATACTTCATTATCATGATCCTTTATCATCTTTTTACGGAAAAATACTATACGAATCAAAAATTCTCGCTAGTTTTGATCCTGTTTGGTAACTACTTTCGACCGAAACTGGTGGATGATACCCCATATATAGTGTACAAATCATGCCACCACCTTGGACACAGCAAAGTTCTTCGTCTTTTAAAGTTTTAAATTCTTTCTGAATCATTTTTTTCTCCTTCAACTATATTATAAAATATTTTTGTAATACACCTATAAATTAAACATTCAAGGTGGATGTTGATAATCCATAAAAAGATTCCTCCTGCATGATTTTTAATTTATGCTTTGATAGACTTCAGAAGTTTTTCTAACTTTCTTCATTCAAATATTTTATATGGCATTATTTTAATAAAAAAAATAAAAAAACGACATGACTTTTAAGTCATATCGTTTTTTTGTTATATGCAATTCAAAAATAGTATCTTGTTAAAAATTATATTCTACAGCACGCCGCAAGAAATATAAATCATAGTAGCTATATTCATGTTTCTACAATACTTTTAGAAAATACTCTTCAAGTATCCTGAAACTTAATCTCTGGTTTTTGACTGCTCACAATGTTAGTTAACTAAGTATTTTAATTAGTTCATTGAACAACTTTCCGAAAAATTAATCTTTTTCCGAAAGTTGTTGAATGGGCTAAAAAACAGCGCAAACCGTTGGCGCTGTAGGAAATTTTAGTGATAGATTGTCCGTCCTCTAATCTGAAATCAGCCCAGAATGGCTCTCTCAGCATCATTTTTTAACAATTTATGCAAAAAAATTAACTATTCGGTATCAAAATTTCGAAAATTTTACCGAACAGTTAAAAAAATGAGCAGAATAAAATTTTTTAAAAATCGTATTGAAATGTTTGTTATGATGAAATCATGAAAGATTTAATGTTTAAAATTGTATGCGAGGCAATGCAGCTACGAGCAGATGATGATGTAGACGTGTTAGAGGAAAAAATAAAACAATTGAAGTTATCAGTTGAAATTTTGGAGGATAAATTCGAACGTTTCTGCCTAAAATAACAGCATTTTATTTTATCCTGCGAATCGGACCATTACATCGATTATCTCGTGAATATTGCTCAGCATAATACTTCTTTCTTCATTCGTTATATTGCGATTGTAAGTGTTAGCATATTGATAGAATTTCTCGATCTCATCCATCATTGTTTTTCCGTTTTCAACGGCTTGTTTTTGTTCCGCCGTTGGATTGCTTATTTTGGCTAGTTGATTATCAATATAAACCTTGAAATAGATGTTTGCAAATTGAATGTCTGTAAGGGTAATAGGTTTATTATCTTGGATTCTAGTCAGAACAACAGACCACTCATCGGGATTTTGAGTGTTAAATTTATAATTATCATCAGATGAACTAGCATTATCACTCGATGATGCCGTCGTATCCGATTTTTTGAGTCCTTTGTATTCTACTTTTGGAACGTCGACAGCATCTGGATCTTTGCTGACTTCACCTTTGTTCCAATCGACGAGCAAACTATAGTTCTCGTCGAGGTATTTAGCTACATTGTTTTGTCTTACATAAGTAAATACAAGTAAAACAGCTAGCACTATCGCAATAATAACAGACGCGATCAAACTATATAGCAGCCCATTCTTTTGAAATTTCTTTTTCATAAACTATTAAACCTCTTATTTGTCGACGTAAATTTTGTCTAAATCTAATTCTGGAAGATGTTCTTTATTTACGTATCGCGCATGATAATTACTTGCAGTACCATAGACAATGACTTGATCCCCCTCTGTCATGTGTGTTTCCATGTATACTTTGTTAGCATCTACGTAAAACTTGTTACTTCCTTCATCGCCGTCTGCTTCAAAAATTATATAGTGATTAGAATTCATATCGTAGTTACTCTTATAAGTAGCATAGGTTTTTACCTTATTTCCCTCTTTCCAAAGATTCGGATACGAATTGAATTTGTACGACTTTAATTCTGGATATTGTTCTTCAAATTCGTCAAACAATGGCACTGCATGATCTAATTTTGACTCTGACGAGCTTTCTACTGTTTCAATCGATTCAACACTTGATTCTTCAGAACTGTCATCTGCTACATGTTGGTTAGAACAACTTGCCAAAAAAACGGACAACACAACTGTTGCTGTAGACAAAATAATCTTTTTCATAAAACTTCCCCATTTTTTATTTTTTCCTATGTAGTAATTTTACTAAATACGGGAAGCGTTTGCAATAAAAAACGAGGTTACTTCCAGAATTGCCACCACTTTTTGTGCTCTAAAAGCAAGGTTTTTTCTTTGTTTTCTCGCGACAAATCCAGAGTTAATATCTGTTGATTCTTCAACAACTCTTGCAAATTCGCTATTTGTTCGTTTTTTTCTTTAAGTTCCGATTGTAACACAAGTAAGACATTTGCGTCACTTTCGTGTTGCGTATTTTCTGCATTTTCTTCGCTAAGTAACACATTTCTCACATACTCAGAAAGTTTCATTTTACTAGCTTTTGCACGTTTTTCTAATTCTTTTTTCTCTTCGTCTGTAATACGTACGTTTAAACTTTTATGTTTTCCTTGCGTCACGTTGTATCTCCTTTGTAATTCTTTTTCTTTACAATTTTATCACAAATTTTAGGCGATATTTAACTAAAATCGATTTTAAGCTCTCATTTCCTTATCGATAGCTATAGAAAATGAAACTAAATGGTCTGGTAGGGTAAATATACCACCCTGACCTTTAATGTCTTAAAACATAATAAAAACAATTAGAAAATACAGCTAAAAATCGAAGCCCTATTTTTTTACGATTTAATAATATAACTAGGCTATTAACCTAGTTAAAATTGACGCAAATAAAAAGACGGCTTAACCGTCTTTTTTCAAATTCTCTACTTTCGCTTTCAACTCGTTAGCTCTTTTCTCTTGTTCAGGGGTTAGAGGTTTCTTTTCGTAGTTAGGGTTGTGGTAAGCTGGCACATTTGTCTTGCTTGTCTTTTTGCTTGATTTTGCTTTATTAGACTTTTTCGGTTTTGGTTTATTGAATTTGTCTGGATCATATGTTCCAGTCACTTCTTTTTTCCAAGTAAATTCATATCCTAAAACTGGATTTCCACGCTTTTTTGACTTGATTTTTTTGACTTTTAAATCCTCAAAATAGGGAGACAACTGTTTTAAAATCGGAGTGATGACCGCTCTATCGATTTCGCTTGATTTATAGCTACTTGGCATATCTAACAAAAGTTTAAATTCATCAATCTTGAACTCTTTTCGTCCAACCGTTCGCCACTGTTTCAGAAGTCTATAAGCGGTTTTTGCGTAAGTCGAGCGAATGGAAGTAAACTCTTGCAACTCATACTGAGTAAAATTTGCTGATAACTTATTCAAAATATACTCAAAAAGAGGGGATACAGAAACTTGGGCTTGCATGTCTGACAAATCATCTTCCCATTCAACTTTGAAACGTGTAAAAAGTGGCATGTATTCAATAGAATTCTTTGTTTTCTCGATGTATCTTAATTGAGAGATGTTATTTGCTAGGCTATCCATTGTGTCGTAAAATCGCTTATTGTGTTCGATAGAATAGTTTGCCAATTCTGCCAGTTGATGTTTATCGAAAATAAGGTCAGAAGTGCCTTTGTCTCTTGCTTTTGTAATAATCGCAAAAAAGAAATTCATCTCTTCTGCTGTCCATTTTCTCATGATAACCGTGTTTAAATCATTGTGATGCTTAACTACTTCATTAGCCATTAAGAACTCCTTTTCATTTCTTCTTAATTATACCACCAAAAACTTTATAAAGCAAATATTTATATTTGTTCTTAATAAACCGACATTTCTACACCCATAAACCGACATTTCTACACCCATAAACCGACA
>OLNM01002219.1_pt1 | contig 12616 bp, 10 predicted proteins | sample 1672391 | NCBI WGS metagenome assembly OLNM01 (sample SAMEA3136680, study PRJEB25190) | human gut metagenome | reverse complement strand
CCTTCCTAGCTGTCTATTATGTCTTCTTTACTGTTATCCATGGTCTTAACAGTATCCTTACGACAACTAATGATCCTAAAAATTTATTTGAAATAATTTTCAGAGTCAATGCTAATAGGTCTGTTATCTTGGTTCTATACATTGCTCTACTACTATGGGATTTTTACAATTGGAACCAGGCTATCCACCAACAATCTATTGATAGGCTGAACAAAGAACGTCATAAATTGTTGGGTACTATGACTAACTACAGCAAATCCTTTATCCAGATTATCACACAAAAGCAAAAATCCTTCGACCTATTCAAAAAAAATCTCAAGGACGTTTCTCTTGCCTTGGAAAATGAAGATACTGCAAAAGCTACGAGTCTACTTGAAATTTATAAAACGGACAATGCTAGTATTGGTAATCCAGAGACTCAAGAACACTTGGATAGGCTTAGCAATCCAATAATAGCAAGTTTTCTTTCAAATCGTATTTTGGAAATGAGAGCGTCTCATGTCGATATCTCCATTAATATAAGCCCTCAGTTTGGTGAGATTCCTTTACCTGACTTAGATTTATATCAACTGCTCCAAGCTTCGGATAAAGCGATATTTAAACTACTTCGTCCTGACATCAAGGTCAACAGTAGTTACCTCCAACTAGATCACTCGCAACTCCTTGTCGTTGAATTACCAGTTTTGGCTGATAAGGTTAGCAAAGATAAAGAACTGAATGAGTTGGTTAAGACTTTGCCAAATGTTGACTATCGTATCGGTTTACATGCAGGTTATCTGACTCAAATAATTGAAATCTTTGAACCTGGATATTAAGATGATATTGAAAAAGAGCCACCGGCTCTTTTTTTGTTTGTGAATATAAAAAGAAAGCGATTGTTTTGGAACCATTCGAAACAACACAGCTCTAAAACAATAAGGAGTAGTCTATGACAAGGTGTGACAGCATTTCTACCTTTTATAAAATCTATTTTTAGGTTCCACTGTGGAAAAGGGTTTCCCATTTATTCGTGCACGCCTCCCCATTGGAAAAATTCTTAAATGTTTTTAGGTAACTCAAGTGACGACTTCGCAAAATACTAAAAAATTATTCAGAAATAATTATTAGACCTTCTCTTTCCTTGTGACTCCACCATCCACAGTCAATGGAGTAATTATAAGTGTATGCACCTCTATGATTTATAGAATAATCCGATTTTAAATAGTCACCTATTGAATCAACCTTAGAGATTTTTGCCATAAAAATATGATGATTATAATCTGTCGTAATAAAAATACCATCTTCATCACACCACTTACCACCATCATTTGAATGCCTAGCAATTGCCATTATATAAGCATCAATACCACCAGAATTAATCCTATCAGCCCAATTCTTTTTTAGATGTTGCCGTATTGAATCATACAGCCATCTTCAGTCAACAAATCTGGTGTGGATTCATAATCTTCAGTAAATACAAACGGATTAATGCCATAATCATATGTCATTCGATAGCATTAAACTTTTGTTTGTTTCTCCATCAAACTACTACTTTCTATATCTACAATCTTTAAAACTCCCGAAATAGATTAATTGTTTTTTTAACAATTGTACAATTAGAGATAATAACAAATGCTCCTATTCTCAAATCGAGCAATAACAATCCTTGATTACATCTGATCTACGTGCAAACAATTAACTATAGGATAAATGTAAATTGATTATTTTCCATAAAAAAACAAAAAATTCACTCTTAATTCAATTAAATTGTACCATACTGTTAGCTAAAGTCAGGCGTTTCCTAATTAATAGAATCATACTCACATGTACGGGAAAAACAACAAGTAAATCGTCATCTAGCGAAGAAGTCTAGGATAACCTCCGCGTGTGCGGGAAAAACTTGACAAGGATTGTAGCTCCTTCTTCTTCGACGGGATCACCCCCGCGTGTGCGGGAAAAACTTATTGCTGGTTAGTGCCGGTAGGCTCTAGATTGGGATCACCCCCGCGTGTGCGGGAAAAACAAAACTACAAGGATATCAACTTAGGCGATACTGGGATCACCCCCGCGTGTGCGGGAAAAACACATGCGTAAGGTTTGTGCGTTGAATAATAACAGGATCACCCCCGCGTGTGCGGGAAAAACCGCTGGTAATCAGCTTGCGAAGGTACACGGTTGGGATCACCCCCGCGTGTGCGGGAAAAACTTACTCTCATCGTCTCTGTTCCTCACTCGTGTGGGATCACCCCCGCGTGTGCGGGAAAAACAAGTGTAAGTAATTGAAATCATCCAGAGATTCAGGATCACCCCCGCGTGTGCGGGAAAAACCTTACGAGCTATAAAGACAAAGGAAACATAGCGGGATCACCCCCGCGTGTGCGGGAAAAACCTGGCAAGGAAACGATACTCACAACCTAGACCGGGATCACCCCCGCGTGTGCGGGAAAAACCTGGTCGCGTAGGTCGTTTTCTTGTCCTGTAAAGGATCACCCCCGCGTGTGCGGGAAAAACATCCAGAAATTGACGAAAACACAGGGAATGTGGGGATCACCCCCGCGTGTGCGGGAAAAACCAAGGTAAAATTGCTGACAATGTTGGGACATCGGGATCACCCCCGCGTGTGCGGGAAAAACTGTGTGCTACCGCTGCAAACCAGTTTGGTTTCAGGATCACCCCCGCGTGTGCGGGAAAAACACAATAATTATATTGAAGAGATGGTAAAAGACAGGATCACCCCCGCGTGTGCGGGAAAAACAGATCGTTCGGTAAGTTGTACCATGAGAAGTAGGGATCACCCCCGCGTGTGCGGGAAAAACTTAAGTGCATTGCTACGATTTAGTAAATCCGCAGGATCACCCCCGCGTGTGCGGGAAAAACTTCAGACGCAGTCAGCAACACTAACGGCAAGCAGGATCACCCCCGCGTGTGCGGGAAAAACACTAAAAGGTCCCAATGAAATTAAGACTTTTCTTTCATTCTAGCTAAGAATTTATTTACTTTAGTTGATAAATGATAGATTAGTCTAGCATCTTTCAACGCTCTATGAGGAACTTGATCCTCGATCCCATATGCCTTTAGGGCAGTCTGCAATTGATAATTATCCAAGAATAACTTCTCATTCTTGACATATCTCATTATATCATGAGTTTTATTTATTAATAAGGGTAAACCTAATTTATTCAGTTTATTATTGATAAACTGAATATCAAAATGGATATTATAGCCGACTATAGTTAAATCACCAATAAATAATAAGAATTCAGAAAGTACTTCTTTTAAATCACGTCCTTCTTTATCTAATAAGGTTTTAGAAATTCCTGTCAATTTAGAAATTGTAGGAGGTAATTTCTCCTCATACTTAATCAAAGCATTAAATTCCTCTACTTGTTGTCCATTAAACTTGACTGCTCCAATCTCAATAATTGTATTCTTTTTCTCGTCTAATCCATCAGTTTCTATATCAATAACAACATAAGGTTTTAAAGAGTTAGCTTGTGGTCCTCTATAACTAGAATATCGTTTTATTTTACGAAACTTTGCAGCGTTACTATATCCTAATTTAGGATGATTCTCTGAAGATGTCTTTGGGTTAGGTATTAATACTAGTGGAATACCATCAAAATTCACCACAGATTTTTGGGAATTTATCGTATCAAACTGATAACCAATCTCATTGCGATAGTAATAACTAATCGTTGCCTCTCCTTCACCAACATTTGTCTGAATTCTATTCCATAATTTCTCTCGAATCCTAGAATTAAAATTACCAATGTAAACTCCTGTAGCAATCTCTTGCATCCATTTAGTGAGATCCCCCCTAAGAGACGGAGGTACACTTTTTAATGTCACCACTGTAAAGGGCATCTCACAAGCCCTCCTTGTAGCTAACACCATACTTAACAAGCATGTCTTTGTCATCCCATAAAGATAGAGTATCGACTATTAGTTCTTCATCATCATCAAGATCAAATAGATATTGAATATCCTGTACAATTCGAACTATTAATTTACCATCAACAAAGGAATCTCTAACCTTCTGACGAGCAATCTTTCCAATATCATCAATCTCGGTAAAATTAGCTGCGATTTCAAACGCCAACGGAATCGTTAATTCAGCTTTATATAAATCTGCTATATCATAGATAAAAGATAAATCATGGCCCGTATGTACAAATCCTAAACCTGGTGAAGCTCCTAATGCAACTACTATACTATGTACTAGACCATATAAAGCTACATTAGCTGCTGACAAAGCTTGATTAACGATATCACCACCTTCAAAGTCATCAGGATTGTACTCTCTTTTAGACCAAGAAACATGATATTTTTCAGATTGCAACCGATATACTCTTCGAACTCTTGCTCCTTCCCGTCCACGTAGTTGTTGCATGGTCATCGCAGACACATCTTCATCTGGGAATCTCATTTGATACATCTTACGAGCAACCGCTAAACGGAATCGAGAATTTGAGACAAGTTTTGCTTGTTTCTCTAAAAATTTTGTTGAGTGTGCCAAAGATCTCCCATGTGCATATTGACGAACACCACGCTCACCAACCCAAACCATACTAGTTCCAGTATCTCCGATCAATTCTACAGCACGATGACTAATATCGGTACCCGGTCCTAATAACAATACACCGATCATAGCAGCAGGTATTCGAACTGTCCCCCTACTATCCAGCACTGTGATTGCACTATCAACACGATTAATTTTAGCATGTTCAACGTAAATAAAACTAACACGATCGCTAATTTTAGGTAGTTCTCTCAAAGAAGTTTTCTTAGCTCCACTTTTTTCTACCATGACTCATTCCTCAAGTGGCACCACTGTCATCAAACCAAAACCATATGCTTTTTTCTTTCCAATTCCCTCCGTCAGTATTTTTTTGAAAAGCGTCTCATCACTAACAGTTAAAGTTCCTTCGTAAACAACTTTTGATAGCCGTATGGGTTTTTCTGGTTTCTGAAAAACTTCAAAACCACGCTCAACAATTGAAAAACTTTCTCCTACTAATGAGAAGCCATTTTTCTCAGATCGTTTCACTAGAAAGTCCATCTGATGTTCAATCGTCACATGCGGTTTTACTACCCCACGTTTTGATTTATCAGGTGAAGAAATTGAAATAACCGGATTCAGCACTACTCTAAAATTCATTCGACAACCAGTTTTGATGTTATCTAAAAAATGTTGATAGTGCTTAGTTTGAGCACTTCCTACAACACCATATTTTTCAAGTTTTTTTAAATTAGGTTTTTCTTTACTTACAATAATAAGATAATCCTTACCTTGAATACGATCGATTCGCCATAATTTTCTTGTACGGATTGATTGCTCTAATTCCGATGGAAAACTCTCCTCCACCCAAGCATGATAAGCTCCTACATGCGTTAAATCTCTAACCCTTCGTCTATTATATCGATCAATTTCTACCCTAGAAATGTACATTACTTCATTCTCCTATACTCTCAAAAATGTTATGCTCTGTATTTCTATTTAAATAGTGAGGATTTTGAACACTGATTAATTCACGTACTTCATATCTAAAACCAAATCTTCTCCCTTTTTGTGAAAATGACCTAACATAATCTTGCCTCAGCTGATAAACATCCTTATTGACTAATTGACTATCTAGATAAACTTCCAAAGAAATAGCATCCTTATCATGAGATTTTTTCATAAACCATGGAGAAGCTTGCCATTTCAACGATTTTAGGCTCTCTAATGGATTAACATCTGTCTCACCTAAGATAAAGTCTGCAGTTATTGGGAGTGCCCTTCTTCCCATAAAAGGTTGGAAATAGGGATTTTTCAAAGCACCTTTAATGATATCTATAAAGCTATCATCTGTATGGGAGAGGGCTACAACAAATACAGCGTCTTCTAGATAATACCGATTCGTAACATAATTTCTATCAAATTTACCCTTTTCTGTATACTTCTGTGCAATATGGAAGTCTCTTAACAGATTTCCTTGCTGATCGACACGAACAGCAAAATCGAGTTCATTTAGTTTTTGGATTTTTTCATCTTCCTCTCTCCTATAACCTAAACTAGCAGCAATTAGTCCAATTATCGCACTTTTGGAAGGATAAAAATCTGTATGCCTAGTTTCAAAATGTGAACTCGTCCCCCATGATTGTAAGGGACCAGCAAATTTCAACAAAATCGTCTTCATAGCATTCACCTATTTTAAATATATTGGGCTATCATTTCTGAAAAATCTTCCAATAATTTTGAAACTGAATCTTTTTCCTCCCCAATTTGTTTTAGACTGTCGCTCTCATGCAAAGTAACATAGAAGGTCATAAGTGGTTTGTCTACAAATTTTTCAACCTTAATAAACTCTTTGGCGAGTTTATCGATAGATCTAGTAACATAGCCTTCTATTGATTTAACTGGTTCTTCAAATGCACTGACAAGATTAACCGGACGATCACTTCGAACAGTTACAATTAAAGTCTGTGGTAGCGTTTGATTAGCAAATGTATTTACTTTCCCTGTTGGAAGTGACTTTGCAAAAGCCTCAATGAACAAAGATAAACTATTATCCAACGATTCCTTGTTTCCTAATTGTTTTGATAATTCATGAATCGCAACATTTGCATAGCGATATAGTGTAGAAGAATTAAACTCAACAGTTCCAAGCATACCTGCCCCTGCATTATCCTTTGGAGCTAAATCATCAACAGCCGTAAAGAAATCAAATTCAGTTTGTACTGGATGTGTGGAAATAGCATGTGCAACCTGAGAAGAAGAATCCTCGTTAAGAGTTGGATCTTCAGCTACCATTCGACCAAACAGGGCAATATCAATAGCTGGATCTGCATTAGCCAACTTTTGGAGTTCTTTTTTATCTGTTATATTGTCATAAGCTGCTTGAGCCAACTTCTTAGCTTGACTATCACCCATAAAATAAAGCGCTTTAACTTCACCTTTTTTCTTGATTCCAGCAGCTATCAAGACTTTATCGGCTTTTTCCAAAGCATCTTCAATACTGATAGAACTATCTAGTTCTACAATTTTATCTGCAACATATCTCACAATTTCTTTTGTTCTAATACCAACATTTGACTGATCACCATGAGTATTAAAATATTCTCTCATCGCTTTCTTCCATGATTGGGAACTCACGCGAGATCTTCTAACTCCTCCATACTGAGCTGTTTTCGGGCTACCTGTATCATCTCTATTCATATTTGAAGGTGGTAAGGTTTGAATAGCATGAATATCTAAAAATAATCGTTGTTCAGTTGTCATTGTTTTTTTCTCCTTTGATTTGTTTATAATATGCTCTTGCCCAATTTAGGCGGACATTTTCTTGACTATTATTTAAAAACCAATATAAATCATTTGCTAGGGCAGAGTAATTAACCTGAATCACCGGTGACTCCACTTTAAGTAGCGAAATCAAATGCCTTAAATGATAAGTAAGTTCTTCAAACGTTGATGAGGTAATCATGGTATTGAATCGTCTATCAATTGAAGTGGTATTATCTTCTTTCCTAAGTTTACCAAGTGCAAAACCTATATTTTCATAAGGCTTAGAATCATCTAGCATCACACTCGTTGAAACACCTTGCTGATGCAATGCATACAATTGAAGTGCTGTATAAATAGCTAATTCCTCATAGCTTGGTTGCTGATAAGAACTTAAAAATTCCTCTGGTAAATTTTCGAACAGAATTGGCCACATTTCTGTTGCTTCACTCAAGGGTTTCCCCAATGTTTTCCTAACTTTCGCTAGTGTAGCTTTATCATATGTTTCCTCTTTTTGGTTACTCAATTTGAAAATAATCTTCTTTGTAACAGTCCAAACTGTTTGTTTAGTATGTTGTGACATTCTCTGCTCCTATTTTAACTGTTGACGAAGCCAAAAATCAAACGAATTATAGGCAGTTGCAATATTCTTAATTCGCCCATCTTTTTGGATACCAAGATAGTCCCTCGTCCCCCCTTGATGTAAAATAACTTCTGCTTCAGCTTTAACTATTTTCTTCAGTAAAACTCTCCATTCTTGTATTTTAGAATCTTTATTATCTTCTGGTTGAATGCTAGCTAACCATTGTCGGAAAGGTTGATCGATTTTGAAATATAGACTTTCAACCATCTGTTGAGTATAACTACCATTAGAGATATTTCGGATTTCCTTTATATCATTAATATACGTTTTATATGTTCTAGAAATAATTTTTTTTGTTTCTTCTACTACTTCATTGATACGAGGAACCCAACCACCCTCGTCTAAATCCGTTAAAACCAAATCATTGATAAAAATTGAGTCAATAACCTCATCCGTTGGAAGCCATGAAGTAGCGTTTCCATCGTCCTGCATACTAATTGCAACAATAGTTGATAGTCGATTTCCTATTATATCATCAATATATGTAAGCCAATCGATAACGCCAGGTTTTCTATATTGAAGATTAGTATCTTTTATAGATAACAAGCCAAAAGATCGCCATAAAGATTGATTCAAAAAATGTTTCTTTGGTGTATAGCTATCCCTATTTTCACCCGAAACATTATACTTCCATATTGTCATTGGCTCCAAAAAATTATCCCTATGATTGATATCAGGTAATTTCACAATTTCAAAAGAGAAAGGTTTATTTAAATTAAAGTCTGGGTCAATATAGATTCCTCTACTCCAAACAGTATATAAACTAGCTATATTGGTAATATCTTTTTCATCAAGGTAGCTTTTAATGATATCAGAACTTTCAAGTTCCCAACAAGGTCGCTGAATATTTTCTACATTACCACGTTCATTATATGGTGAAATATAATTTAGTAACAACGTTTCGAATAGAGTGTTACCTTTAATGTAAATAGCACCAATATCAAATAGCCATCCTTTCGAAGATTTATATTTTTCATTTCCAAAAATGACCTTATCGGATAATCCTGAATACCCTTGAAAGGTAATTAGCCATCTAGCTAATTCTGCGGCAGTTAGAGTATTTTTATTTTCTCCATCTTTTGGGGAAAATAAAGCTATCTTATTTCCACTCTCAGATATAATTCTATTTATATTTTTACCCAAAATACTGCTTGCTTTAGCTTTGCTAATTTTATCTCCAGCAATCTCTTCTTTTGTTACCTGAAAAAATGGATATTTTTCGTCAAATAAGTAAAAGCGATCTCGCCATTTTTCTAAGTATTGATTAACAATATTTGGAAATATTTTATTAGCCCAAAGTTTTTCCCATGTTTCATAAAGAGCTTCCACATAATTCTCAATATCCATCTCATCCACTGGTTCAAGCTGATTCCATCGTTCATCAATAGTAAGGTACTCATAAACATTTCCATCTACATCAAATCGGGAAAAGACTGTATGTAAAACAGCCAACAATACTCGTAATACCGCAAAATCTTGTGTTTTCGTATCTCCTGCTAATTCTTTATACTGATGAGCATTTGTAAATAAATCCTGTAAAGAAACATCTTTTGTGGATCCTTTCTCGTCATAAACAACAGAAATCCAGGGTTCATCAAGTAAATTAAACCGACTCATTCTTATCCAACCTTTCTATGGTAACACCATATTTTTCATCATATAATAGTTTAAATCCATTCAGTATAAACTCATTGTTTTTATCAAAAATAATCCCAAGAGATCCCTTTAACCATGATGAGTTTCGCCATTGACTTAAGTGGCTATTGTTATATCTTTCAAGCTCATTAATCGTTTGATCAATATTATAGGCTTTGGATAAACTCATCGGAAGTCGTAAAGTATTTTGTGCTACCTTTTTTGCAATTATAGGATCAGTAATGTTCTGAGATATATCTTTATTTTCTATGAACAAACCATACCCATCAGATATTTTTTTAAAGCAATCACTTCAACTGTATCTTCAATATCTCGAACTTGAGCATATGCTTTTTCTTCACTATCATTTGGATGGAGGTTCTTTAACCAACCAATCAAACTGTTAGTTCGAACTCTCGATTTTTTTAAGACTGGATTAGCAATACGGTATGACTTTGCCTTTCTTTCTTTATTTTTAATCTGATCATCATGTTCCATCTTAGCATCCAAATATTTTTGATGAAGTTCTGGCTTTGGATACGTAATTGTTAAGTCTGAATTATAAACCTTTTGGACAAGCGGTGAAATATCATCAGGAAGTCGTATTTCATCTGGTAAAAAGTACTGAGTTCTAGCTAATAGGTAGTCCCCATAAACCAAACGCGTTCCTTCATCAAAATCAAACTCTTCAAATGTTCCTAAAATATAAAATCTTGCTACTTCGTGCTTTTGGGGTCGTTTGATTTTGTGACGATGTAGTCGTCCGATACGTTGAATGAGTAAATCCATAGGCGCTAAGTCGCTTATCAGTACATCAAAATCAATATCTAACGACTGTTCAATCACCTGTGTACCAATAATGATTTTCTTTGGTGGACGCATTGCTTTTTTCCCAATTTCTTGCAATAAATCCTTTTCTTTTCGGATTCTTTCAGTTGCTATGAAATTAGAATGAAGCAAATCTACCATATCATCTCCAAAAATATCTGAAAAATTTCTTGCCAATTCTTGAGATTTTCTCACTGTATTGACAATTATCCCCACTACTCCACCATTGTCAAGAGCTTCTTTTACAATATCAAATAACTGTTCTTCTGGTAAACGATGAATGTAGATATTTTTTTGTTCTTGCTTTTCGAACGTTTTAACTTGATGAATGTTAGGTCCGTCATTATAAGTGATTAAAGGATATGCGTCTATTTTTATCTGATCTATATTTTCAATATCTCGCCATTTCACTCCCATTCCAGCCATATAGCTTTTTATGAGTTTTTCTCTTTGTTGGGCAGGTAAAGTTGCTGATAAAATAATTACAGGAACACCATAAGCTCCCATCCATCTGATGGCTTCCAACAAATATTGGCTCATATAGGCATCATAAGCGTGAACTTCATCAATAACGATAACTTTTTTACTAAACCCCAAATGTCGTAAGGCCAAATGTTTTTGTTTTAAAGCCACCATTAAAAATTGGTCGACTGTTCCAACTACAAAATCATCTAATGCTGAAGTTTTTCTCCCAGAAAACCACTCATTGACAAAAATACTACCGTTTTCCGAGTCGTCCATGTTAATTGTATTTCCTTTAGGTAGCTCGATAAAATCCGTATTTAAGGCTGCTTTTCCATGAACCAGCTGAATAGAAAAATTATCAGAATTGTTACCCTTTATACTCTCTGTCCACTGTTCAATCCTCTTAAAAATTCCATTAGAGGTTGCTTGTGTAGGCAATCCAAAAAACAATCCACTACATCCTTTTTTACTAGATAACTGCTCTGATGCCGCTAGAGCCGCCTCTGTTTTCCCGAGTCCCATCGGCGCTTCCAGTATCACTATTCCAGGATTAGTCGTCTTTTCGATTGTTTGTGAGAGTATCAGCTGAAAATTTCGTGGACTAAATCCAAATCTTTCCTGATAAAGAGTAACAAGGTCAACGAAAGTTTCAGGTTCCCACAAGTTAGATTTTTTCCACTTTTTAAACCCAGTTTCAATACGTTGACTCTTGCTTTTCACATTAGTTTCATCCAAACTTAACAAAGGAAAAAAATGTTCATTACTAGCAATCCAGTCAGACATTATGAGTAAACCTGATAGAATAACCTGAGCAGGCTGTTTGATTTTTGGAAGCTGAGACACAGAATTAAACCCTGTTTCTGTTAAAGCCCAGTTTAAAAAAGCTTCTTGAGTTGAATTCCATTTCTGATAAACTAGACTATCTTTCTTTTCATCCTGGAAATAATTGGAAGGATAGCTCTTTTGAGAATTTATACCGTCTAAATCATCAACTGGTCGTCCATGGTGCCCACCAATAATTGTTGCAATATCTTCCTCCACGCCATAATGGGATAACAAATATTGACCTGCAATGCTATGATGGCTCTTTTTAGGGGAGGCTAGTTGGAGAGAACTAATGCCAGAAAAACCTGCGCGTTCCAATTTTTCTAACAATTGAATATCCAAATCTACTGAATTTGCATAACCTTTTTGCGTCTGAAAAGCTGGTGTTGCTTTACCGATATCATGAACAGCTCCTAGGAATTGTGCCAATCTTTTCCCTTGATTTTCAATATTTGCTTTAGCATTAATAGAATTTTCAATTAATACCTTTTGTCCTTCACTTAACCAATGTTCCCATAAGAGGCCTGCAATATTTTTCGTGTCTTCTAAGTGTTGAGTTAATGGTAACCAAAGAAGTCTACTATTTTCCTCTGTTTTCTTAGCCCAAAAATTATCATTAATATGTTTCATATACAAATTTCCTTTAACATTGTATCACCTTTATATTTTATACCTAACACAAAAAATAAACAATGTATAATTGAAAGAGCTTCCAATACTTCATTTAATAGCTCTTTCTTCATTTCTAGCTATCACTTTTAACACCCAAAAACTCCCCTTATAGTTTCTAGTGAAATAATGTGTTATTGTCACTGTCTCTATAAAGGGAGTCTAGTTATTTTATATTTTTAAGTATCAACCTTCAACTACAAAGTATAGTTATTAAAAGCCGATACGATACATTTGGTAAGTAATTTTTTCTGGTCTTAGAAGGCACCGCCTCCGCCGCCTCCGCCACCACCAGAGAAGCCACCGCCTCC
>OLNM01002214.1_pt1 | contig 12635 bp, 9 predicted proteins | sample 1672391 | NCBI WGS metagenome assembly OLNM01 (sample SAMEA3136680, study PRJEB25190) | human gut metagenome | reverse complement strand
AGACATTTAGAGAAATAGTATCTATGTCTTCATTTTCAAAGGCCAAACTAACAAATTTCCTTAAAGCCTGGCTACCTAAGCCTTGCCCCTGTTTCTGAGGATTGATAAAAAATCTTCCAATATGAAGATTGCTGTCTTCTAGCCTGATTTTTTGTATTAGCCCCACAAACTCTTGTCCATCAAAGATTGAAAAGATTCCTTCCAAGTCTTGCAAGACTTGAAGGGTCAGTGGAAAAGGAATCTTTGATCCCATCCATTGTTCTTGAAAGGCCTTGCCAAGGGAGTTGGACCATTGGCATACGAGCTGAGCGTTTTCTATGCTCACCTTTTCTTCAAAACGAATTATCATCTTTGCCTCACCATCTTATCTATGTTTCTCCATTATACTACTTCTCCTATTTTTTACGAATAGATAAGTATGATTGATATTTATTTTTTTCTTGTCGGGAGCATTCTCGCTTCCTTTCTTGGTTTGGTCATTGACCGTTTTCCAGAGCAATCCATTATCCAACCTGCTAGTCACTGCGATTCCTGTCAGACTCGCTTGCGCCCCTTAGATTTGATTCCGATTCTCTCGCAGGTGCTCAACCGCTTTCGCTGTCGCTACTGCAAGGTCCGCTATCCAGTCTGGTATGCCCTCTTTGAACTAGGCTTAGGACTCCTCTTTCTAGCTTGGTCTTGGGAATTACTTTCCTTGAGTCAAGTCATCCTAATCACTGCGGGTTTGACCTTGGGCATCTACGACTTTCGCCATCAGGAATATCCCTTACTGGTCTGGATGACTTTCCACCTAATCCTAATGGCCTGCTCTGGCTGGAATCTAGTCATGGTCTTCTTCCTTGCTCTTGGAATTTTGGCTCATTTTATCGATATCCGCATGGGTGCAGGAGATTTCCTCTTTTTAGCTTCTTGCGCTCTCGTCTTTAGTACGACCGAATTACTGATCTTGATTCAGTTCGCTTCTGCAACGGGGATTCTAGCCTTTCTCCTGCAAAAGAAAAAGGAAAGACTTCCTTTTGTGCCTTTCCTCTTACTTGCTGCTTGTATGATTATTTTTGGTAAGCTACTGCTTGTTTGATAAAGTCCTCAATCGGCTCTCCCTCGTGGAGAGCTTTTACAATTTTTGAACCGACGATAACGCCATCTGATACCGCATTGAAGCGTTCTACATCGGCTTGACTAGATACGCCAAAACCTGTCAAGACTGGGATATCGGCCACTTGATGCAATTGTGCCAAGTGCTTGTCCAAGTCTGCACGATAATTGCCTGACTTCCCTGTCACCCCATTGATGGCAACTGCATAGACGAATCCTTCTGCCCCTTCAATCAACTCTTTCTGACGCTCAATCCCTGTGGTCAAGCTTACTAAAGGAATCAAAGCAATGTCTGTATCTGCCAAAAATGGTTCTACAAAGTTGGCATGCTCATGAGGCAGGTCTGGGATAATCAAGCCCTTCACAGCTGTATCAGCCAGATCTTTGACAAAATTCTCCACACCGTACTGAAAGAGGGGGTTGAAGTAGGTCATGATGACAAGTGGAACCTCTGTTTCAATGGTTTTCAAGGTTTCAACCAAAGCCTGGGTAGAGGTCCCGTGGGCTAGACTTCGCAAGCCAGCTTCTTCGATAACAGGTCCATCTGCGACAGGATCTGAAAAAGGAATGCCCACTTCAATGGTCGAAACACCTAAATCTTCTAAAAAGTGGATTGTTTCTCCGAGTCCATCCAAACCTTTCTCATGGTCTCCAGCCATGATATAGGGAACGAAAATTCCTTTTCCAGCTGCTTTTATAGCGTTTAATTTTTCTGTTAGTGTCTTAGGCATGAGCTTCTCCCTTCTTTGCTGCATCTGCTTCCAAGCGGTCTTTGACTTGAACCACATCCTTGTCCCCACGACCGGATAGGCAGACAATCATAGACTTGTCTGGGCCAAGTTCTTTGGCCAATTTCACTGCAAAGGCAATGGCATGGCTTGATTCCAAGGCTGGGATAATCCCTTCCACACGAGACAAGAGCTGGAATCCTTCCAAGGCTTCTTCGTCTGTCACAGGGACATAGCTGGCACGTTTGATATCGTGGTAGTGAGAATGTTCTGGACCGATACCAGGATAGTCCAAACCTGCTGAGATAGAGAAGGCTTCAAGAATTTGACCATGGGCATCTTGGAGAACATCCATGAGAGAACCGTGAAGGACACCCGGACGACCCTTGGTCAAGGTAGCTGCGTGGTGCTCTGTATCTACACCAAGTCCTGCTGCTTCAGCCCCATACATAGCTACAGACTCATCTTCTACAAAGGGATGGAAGAGACCGATGGCATTAGAACCACCACCAACACAGGCTACTAGGGCATCTGGCAGATCTTGACCTGTTATATCGCGATACTGTTGTTTAGCTTCTCGACCAATGACACTTTGGAAATCACGAACGATTTCTGGGAAAGGATGAGGGCCCAAGGCAGAACCAAGGATATAGTGGGTATCATCGATATTTGCTACCCATGAACGAAGGGCTGCATTGACCGCATCTTTGAGCACGCGCGAACCGTCTGTCACTGCCTCAACCTTAGCTCCCAAAAGCTCCATACGAAAGACATTGAGGGCTTGGCGTTTGACATCTTCCTCGCCCATGTAGATAGTACATTCCATGTTAAAGAGGGCTGCAGCTGTTGCAGTTGCTACACCGTGCTGACCAGCACCTGTTTCAGCAATAATTTTCTTTTTACCCATGCGTTTAGCCAGAAGAACTTGTCCCAAGGCATTGTTAATCTTGTGGGCCCCTGTATGGTTAAGGTCTTCACGTTTAAGATAAATCTTGGCTCCGCCAATATACTGAGTCAAATTTTTTGCGTAGTAAAGGGGAGTTTCACGTCCCACATACTGGCGTAAGAGTTGGTTTAATTCCTCTTGGAAACTTGGGTCTGCCTGACTTTCACGGTAGGCCTTCTCCAACTCCAAAACTGCTGTCATCAATGTTTCTGGGACGAAACGTCCACCGAATTTTCCGTAAAATCCATCTTTATTTGGTTCTTGATATGCCATTCTTTACCCTCTCTATAAATCTTCTAATCTTTTCATGATCTTTTTGTCCATCTGTCTCCACTCCGCTCGATACATCTACTGCATAGGGAGTAAAGTGTTGAATTGCTTTTACTACATTGTCTTCATTAAGCCCACCTGCGATAAAGAAAGGCTGAGTTAATCCAGTCGTATCCAGTTGACCCCAATCAAAGGTCTGGCCACTACCAGCCACAGGGGCATCAAAGAGTAGATAGTCTGCCTGAGAATTGGGCACATGACCCTCTCCATCCACCTGCACAGCCTGAATACTGGCACAAGGCAAATTTTCAAACAAATCATCCGCCACTTGACCGTGAACTTGAACCAAGGCCAAGCCAACTTTGTCAATGACTTCTAGCAGTTCTGCCCGACTTGGTGAAACAAATACACCAACCTTTTTGACATCTGCAGGAATAAGCTTTGCCAGCTCAGCAGCCTGATCCAAGGTCACCTGTCTTTTACTAGGTGCAAAGACAAAACCGATGTAGTCTGCTCCTGATGAAACGGCTGTTTCCACCGCTTCTTCGGTCGATAGTCCACAAATCTTAACCTTTGTCAATCTGCAACTCCTTGATTCTCTGGGCTACATCTTCTGCCTGCATAAGAGCTGTCCCAACTAAAATTCCATTAAAGTATGGTGCTACTCGTTCCGCATCCTGCCCTGTGAAAATAGCAGATTCAGAAATGTACAAGCAATCATCTTTGAAATGTTTAGCCAAATCTACACTGGTCTGCAAGTCAACTTCAAAGGTAGTCAAATTGCGGTTATTAACACCAATAATCTCCGCACCAAGTCTGTGAGCCACTTCTAGTTCAGCTAGATTGTGGGTCTCCACCAAGACTTCCAGACCAAGCTCTGTCGCATAGTCATAAAGTTCCTTGAGGCGTTCTTCGGACAAGGCTGCCACAATGAGTAGGATGACTGTCGCACCTGCATTGCGAGCTCGGATGATTTGTTTTTCATCGATGATAAAGTCCTTGTTGAGCGTTGGAATCTGTACCTGACTGGAAATCTCCTGTAGATAATCCAAATGTCCTTTAAAGAAAACTTCATCTGTCAGAACAGAAATCATCACTGCTCCGTTCGCTTCATAAGTCTGGGCCTGTTGCACAATATCCACATCTAGATTGATATCTCCCAGACTAGGGCTAGCTTTCTTGACTTCAGCGATTACCTGTAAACGGTCTTGGTGTTGTTTTAGATAGTCAGCCAAGCGATAGGTCTGGCGCAGGGGCTGGATTTGCTCCAGCTTCATCTGCTCCACCTCACGCGCCTTCTGCTCCAAAATTCGTGCTAAAAATTCCTGACTCATTTTTGGTACTCCTGCAACAATCTGAGTTTTTCAAGGGCCTTGCCACTAGCAATGACTTGACGAGCTAAGGCAACTCCTTCCTTGATGCTATCAACCTTACCATTAGCATAGAAACCAAGACCAGCATTTAAGACTGTCGTTTCCAAGAATGGACTTGGTTCATTTTTAAGAACGCTAAGCAAAATTTCTGCATTTTCCTGAGCATTGCCTCCACGGATATCTTCGATAGCGTAGCGCTCCATCCCTAAATTTTCTGGAGTAAAGCTTGATAAGGTGATTTCGCCATTTTCAAGAAGTGCAATCTTGGTTGTTCCATTCAAACCAGCTTCATCCAACCCTTCTGGTCCCGCAACTACGATGGCACGTTTGCGCCCCATATTTTTCAAAACCTGAGCTGTACTTTCTAGTAGTTCTGGACGACTAATTCCAAGAAGCTGTGTTTCCAAAGCCATTGGATGAATCAGTGGACCAGTCAAGTTCATAATCGTTGGAATTCCCAATTCCAAACGAGCTGGCATGATGTATTTCATAGCTGGGTGCATATTTTTAGCAAAGAGAAAGACGATTCCAGTTTTATCAAAAACCTTACCTAGTTCAGCTGGTTTGAGGTCTAGGTTAATACCCAAGGCTTCGAGGACATCTGCAGAACCAGATTTAGAAGAAATCGAGCGGTTACCGTGTTTTGCCATATGAACACCACCACCAGCCAAGACAAAGGCTGCAGTTGTGGAAATATTAAAACTAAAAGACTTGTCCCCACCTGTACCACAGTTGTCCATGGCATCATGAATCTCAGTTGGAATATGTTGGGCATGCCCTCTCATGACTTGGGCAATGGCTGTGCGTTCTTCAGGTGTTTCCCCCTTCATCTTAAGAGCCAAAAGGAGAGAAGCAATCTGCGCTTCCGTTACACGCCCAGTTACGATACGCTCGATGACATCCGTCATTTCCACACCTGATAAATTTTCAAATTTTGCTAGTTTTTCAATAATCTCTTTCATCCTAGTTTCCTCACTTTACAACCTTTTCGATAAAATTCCGAATAGAAGACAATCCATCTGGCGTTCCAATGCTTTCTGGATGGTACTGGAAGCCATAAATTGGAAGTGTTTTGTGTTGAATCCCCATGATGGCTTGGTCATCAGTCGAACGAGCTGTCACTTCAAAGTTTTCTGGCATTTCTTCAATTAAAATACTGTGGTAACGCATGACCGCACGGCCATCCTCGATACCTTGATACAAAATAGATGGCGCTTCAAAGCTGATATTGCTCTGTTTCCCATGCATGACTTTTGGAGCCAAACCTAACTTACCACCAAAGACTTCTGCAATGGCTTGGTGCCCCAAACAAATCCCAAGAATCGGCTTCTTGCCAGCAAAGTCACGAATCATGTCTTCCATCTTTCCGGCATCAACTGGCCAACCAGGACCAGGCGAAAAAACCAGACCATCTGCTTTTTCAGCTTCTTCATACAGCTTGGGATCATCATTTCTCAAAACCTGAACTTCTGCAAAATTCCCAATGTACTGCGCCAAGTTATAGGTAAAAGAATCATAGTTGTCAATCAATAAAATCATGGTCTTAGTTCTCCAATTCTAGTCATAGATTTAGCCTTGTTAATGGTTTCTTGGTATTCGTTTTGGGCGATGGAGTCGTAGACAATCCCTGCCCCAGCCTGAACATAGGCTGTTTGATTTTTGAGAATCATCGTTCGGATGGCAATGGCGAAATCCATATCACCCGTCGCAGACAAGTAGCCGATTGCTCCTGCGTATACGCCCCGTTTTTCTGTTTCCAGTTCATAGATGCGTCTCATAGCTCGAATCTTTGGTGCTCCTGAAACGGTTCCAGCAGGAAGTGTTGCTTTCAAGGCATCCATTGCAGTGAGTTCTGGAAGCAAACGCCCCTTGACCACGCTGGTCAAATGCATAACATAGCGGAAGAGCTCCACTTCCATATACTTAGTAACTTGGACACTAGCCGTTTCAGAGATGCGGCCAATATCATTACGACCCAAGTCTACTAACATCCGATGTTCTGCTGTTTCCTTCTCATCAGAAAGCAGGTCTGTCGCCAAAGCCTTGTCTTCTTCATCCGTAGCTCCTCTTGGTCGTGTCCCTGCAATCGGATTGGTTGTCACGATGCCATTTTTGACAGAAACCAAACTTTCAGGACTGGCACCGATGATTTGATAATCCCCAAAATCATAGAAATAAAGGTAATTAGAAGGATTAGTCACGCGGAGATTTCTGTAGAAGTCAAATGGATTTCCAGTAACCTCTGCTGAGAAGCGCTGACTGAGCACGCATTGGAACATATCCCCGTTACGAATCAAGTCACGAGCTGTTTCCACCATTTCCTCAAACTTCTGAGGAGCGATATGGGGTTTGAAGTCAAGTGGTGATAAATCCAAATCTTCAAATTCATTTGGAGCAGGAATGCGTAATTCCTCAAGCACTTGGTTCAAGGATTTTTCCAAATCTTCTTGACTGCGCTCACTATAGAGAGCATCCTCGATGACATGAATTTTTTCCTTCTTGTGGTCAAAGACCATGTAACTCTCATAGACAAAGAAATGCATGTCTGGTGTTCCAATTGTATCTTGAGGGATTTGACCAATTTCTTCATAAAGCGAAATCATATCGTAACCAACAAAACCAATTGCCCCACCACCAAAAGGTAGATCTGAATGGTGCTGGCTCTTATGAGTCACTTCATAAAGGAAATCTAAGGGATCCCGATCAATCACTTGACCATTTTGATAAAGGACTCCATTTTCAAACTTAATCTCAAAGACTGGATTATAGGCTAAGATAGAAAAACGAGCTGTTTCCTTGTCTCTCGGAATACTCTCTAAGATAACCTTGTGTTGCCCCTTTAGGCGCATATAAGCCAAGATTGGTGATAAGACATCTCCATGAATGATTCGTTCCATTGTAATTTCCCTTTCAGTTCTACTTCTAGTCCGTGGCGACTGTATGAAAAATCCCCACGCAAAATAACTTGCGTGAGGACGAAATTCGCGGTGCCACCTCAATTATAGGATTTCTCCTATCTCTCATTCCTGTCTCAGAAACCTCCTGTAACAGGCTGTGCGATAAAGGGCACTCCCTTGAGAATTATGTTTTCTTCTCTCGTTTCAGATGGACCCAACCTTACAGCTTTCTCTGCTTGTTTCCAGCAACCACAAGCTCTCTGTGAGAGAAAGGACTGTAATTTTTCCATCTATTATTTTTTAGCTTCAAGGTAGTCTGCAATCGCAGCTACGTCCTTGTCTCCACGACCAGAGACATTGATGATGATAATGTCGTCTTTACTTAGTTTCGGTGCACGTTTAACCGCTTCTGCGATAGCGTGCGAACTTTCAATCGCTGGGATAATTCCTTCAGTCTTGCTGAGAAGGAGGAGAGCCTGAACAGCTTCTTCATCCGTCGCAGCAACATATTCCACGCGACCTGATTCTTTGAAGTAGGCGTGTTCTGGGCCAACCCCTGGATAGTCCAATCCAGCTGAGATAGAGTAAACTGGAGCCAGCTCTCCGTCTTCCTTAAAGACTGCATAAGTCTTCATGCCATCAACAATTCCGATACTACCTTTTGTCATAGTAGCTGCGTGCTTGTCTGTATCAAGTCCGTGCCCAGCAGCTTCTACCCCAACCAATTTAACTTCTTCATCAGCCACATACTGAGAAAAAGCACCAATAGCATTAGAACCACCACCTACACAGGCAATAACGTAGTCTGGTAAACGGCCTTCTTTTTCTAAGATTTGACGGCGAGATTCTTCACTGATGACCTTTTGGAACTCGTGGACAATGGTAGGATAAGGGTGAGGACCTACAGCAGATCCCAAAACGTAGAAAGCTTCAAGGTCATTCATCCATGCTCCAAAGGCTGCATCAACCGCATCCTTAAGGGTACGCGTTCCAGTTTCAACTGCGTGAACAGTTGCTCCCATCATCTCCATGCGGAAGACATTGAGACGTTGACGCTCCACATCCTCTGCCCCCATGTAGACATCACAGGCCATACCAAACTTGGCCGCAGCCGCTGCTGTCGCAACACCGTGCTGACCAGCTCCTGTTTCTGCGATCACTCGTTTTTTACCCATACGTTTAGCAAGAAGGATTTGACCTAAAACGTTGTTAAGCTTGTGAGAACCAAGGTGGTTAAGGTCTTCGCGCTTGAGATAAATCTTAGCTCCACCTAGGTGGTCTGTCAGACTTTCCGCAAAATAAAGCGGTGTTTCACGACCTGAATAGTCCTTCAAGTAATGACGAAATTCTGCCAAAAACTCTGGATCATCCTTGTATTTTTCAAAAGTCACTTCCAACTCATCCAACAAAGCCTGAATCGGCTCCGGTACGAAACTACCACCAAATTGTCCAAAATAACCTTTAGTTGTCATAAAATTTTCCTCTTTCTGTATAAATCCGGCCTTTTTGTTTGCTTTTAGTAGTAGGCAAGGAGCTGCAGATAGAACTCAAGTTCATCAAAGCGACTTAACGCCCTAATAAAAGATAAACAAAATGACGGATAGAAAAACGCCCACACACAGAATTAAATTCCGTGTGAGGGCGTTAGTAACGCGGTGCCACCTCAATTATAAAGGAACTATCCCCTTTACATCTCTACCTTGTCTAACAACAAGTTGCACTGTAAGGTGTGCGCACCGAATTTTCATTGTTTCAAATTCATTTTTAAAATCAGCCCACTTTCACCACTTCCAACCACCTGTTCACAATCACCACAGGCTCCCTGAAGATCAAAAATAGTTACTTTTCTGATTTGTTGAACTTATTTTAATACTTTGTTTTTTCTTTGTCAAGACTTTTTTACGATTTTTTTGATAAAGTTAGCACTTTTTCAGAAACTGTTTTGAAAGTCTCAATGATATAGTCCACTTCTTCATCGCTTAATTTAGTATGAAGTGGAAGCGTAATTTCATTTTCAAAGAAGGCATAGGCCTTAGGATAATTCGCCATATCAAAACCAAGATTCTTATAGGCTGTCAAGAGCGGAAGTGGTTTATAATGTACATTACTTGCGATTCCTACTTTGGCCAATTCTTGGATGATGAGGTTACGTTCTTCTAAACTTGCTCCGTCTACATGGGTGATGTAGAGGTGGCGTGAAGATTCGACACTATCAGTCTTGTGTGCCAATGGATGGATACGAGAACCTGCAAAGCCACGGTCATAGCGGTCCACAATGTCCTTACGACGTTCTAGCAAAGCTGGATAACGGTCCAATTGTACCAAACCAAGTGACGCCATGATATCGGTCATATTGCACTTGTAGGCTGGTGTGACGATATCGTATTCCCATGAACCCAGTTGCATCTTAGCAAGGGCATCCTTAGTTTGACCATGAAGAGAAAGGATTTGGAATTCCTTGTACATCTCTTCGTCATCAATCGCTGGATTAGCCTTCCAAGTCGCACTTCCACCCTCTGCAGTTGTAAAATTCTTAACGGCATGGAATGAGAAGGAAGTAAAGTCAGCGATAGAACCAGCTGGTTGTCCTTTATAAGTAGATCCCAAAGCGTGGGCACTATCAGACACAATCACGATACGGTTAAAGGCTTTTTGCCACTTGCTTTCAGCAGTAAAGAGGTCACGTTTTTTCTCCACAACTTGGAACAAACGGTCATAGTCGCAAACAATCCCCGCAAGCTCAACAGGAATAATCACCTTAGTCTTTTCAGTGATAGCTTGCTCCAGCAAGTCATAATCCATCTCAAAAGTATCTGCTTGGATATCCACCATGACAGGGGTCGCTCCCACGTGAGTGATAACACTACATGAAGCTGTATAGGTCATGGCTGGAACGATGACTTCATCACCAGGTCCCACTTCCAAGACGCGCAAAATCAACTCAAGAGCGGCAGTCGCAGAGTTGAGGCAGACAGTCTTAGGCGTCTGTGTATATTGAGACAAGCGACGCTCTAGTTCTTTTGTCTTAGGACCTGTTGTGATCCAACCCGAACGCAGGGTATCCGCTACTTCAGCAATTTCTGCTTCCGTAATATCGGGTGGTGAAAATGGAATATTGTAATTTGGCATTGATTTGCTCCTTTTATTTGTACTCATTTTCTCATGACTACTTTATTTTAGCACTTCAAACACGGTTTGAAACATGATTTTGATGTCCCCAAGGAAACTAAACTCTCGGAGATAGGCGAGGTTATAGCGCATCTTTTCAGGGAGGACATGGTCGACATAGGCTTGGTCAACTGATAGGCCTTTTTCGGTCATTTGACTGATGATAGTGTCCTCATCTTTGTAGTTGATGCTGGCTGGAGAGGTAATTCCTGCTGGCAAAAGCAAGGTCGCCATCATTTCAGGGCTGTACTGCTCAGTGTAGCGTGGCACTTCAGGTCGTGTACCGACAAAGGACATCTCTCCTTTAAGGACATTGACCAACTGAGGCAGTTCGTCCAAACGCACACGGCGGATGAAATTGCCAACCTTGGTAATGCGGCTATCGTTAGCAGAAGTCACCAGACTCCCTTTTTTATCCGCATCCGTCACCATGGTACGGAACTTCCAAATCTTGAAAGGTCGATTGTACTGGGTCACGCGCTCTTGCTTATAAATCACTGGCCCCTTGCTATCCAACTTGATCCAAATGCTCAAGATGAGAAAGATGGGAGAGGTCAGAACCAGCAAGACTAAGGCTAGACCCCAGTCCAAGCAACGCTTGAAAATCAGCGAACCCTTCCTTTTAGAGACAAGCTGGTAGTAAGACTCAACCTCGCTTGATTTCATTTCCACGGGCAAGTCTTCCCATTTCAGCATGCTGTTTCTCCTTTGTTTTTATTATACTATTTGTCAACATTTTTCATTATACCACAAAATAGAAAAGGCGGTGAAAGAAATCTGTAATTTGAAGGATTTCCTTCTTATGCTCAATGAAAATCAAAGAGTATTAGGACATGGCCCCCGCCTGCAAACTATACATCTTGTGATAGGTTCCTCCCAAGGCCAAAAGTTCCTCATGGGTTCCGCTCTCGATAATGCGCCCCTTGTCCAAAACATAGATACAGTTGGCGTCTTGGATGGTAGAAAGACGATGGGCGATAGCAATGGTTGTCCGTCCCTGTCTCATCTTAGCTAGTGAAGCTTGAACCAAACTTTCTGTTTCAGAGTCAATATTGGCTGTCGCTTCATCCAAAATCAGGATTTTAGGCTGACTGGCGACTGTTCTAGCAAAGGCAAGAAGCTGGCGCTGTCCAGTTGAAAAACTGGAGCCACGCTCGGAAACAGGGGAATCATAGCCCAAAGGAAGTTCCTGAATAAAGGAATCTGCATCCACGAAGGCTGCAGCAGCCTGGACCTGCTCATCACTAATGTCTTGGTACATGGCGATATTGGACTTAATGGTTCCATGATAGAGGAAGGGTTCCTGCAAGACCAGGCCGATGTTTTTTCTCAGCTCTTCCTGACTGTAGTTCCTGATATCCACACCATCTAAGAGAACTCTCCCTGACTGGAATTCATAAAAGCGCATGAGGACATTGATAATCGAAGATTTCCCAGAACCTGTATGACCCACAAAGGCAATGGTTTCACCCTTATTAACAGAGAAGGAAATGTCATCCAGAATCGGATGTTTTCCATCATAAGAGAAACACACATGTTCAAAACGAATATTGCCTTCTTGGATTTTGGCTTGCCCATCTTCTTGAAGGGGCTCATAGGTCCTCTCGTCAATCAAGGCAAATACACGACCTGCAGACACCATGGAAGTTTGAAGAGTCGAAAAATTTTGCGTCACTTCAATCAGGGGATCAAAGAGACGATTGATATACTGGATAAAGGCATACATGGTTCCAGCTGTTATTCCCAGATAAAGTCCTCGATAGCCAAAATAGGCCATCAAGACAGCATAACCTAGAAGTTTCAGCAAACTCATGGCAGGGCGCAAAAAGAGGGCATCCAAGGCTACAGAACGGTTGGCGTAGACTAAGTGTTCTTGGTTGATCTCATCAAATTCTGCCTGCAGGCGCTTCTCTTGATTAAAGGCCTGGATAATCCTAATTCCCTCGATATTTTCTGCCAGCTTACTATTGATATCTGACAAGAGACTTCTTGTTTTTTCAATGACTTTCACTGACTTTTTCCGATAGAGATTAACTAAAAGGAAAATCAAGGGGAGAAAAAGCAAGACTAAAGCAGTCAAACGAAAATCCAACACCAACATGGTATAAAGAGTTGTCAGAAAGATGAAAACTGCTGAGATAAAGCTAGATAAAATCCC
>OLNM01002199.1_pt1 | contig 12719 bp, 9 predicted proteins | sample 1672391 | NCBI WGS metagenome assembly OLNM01 (sample SAMEA3136680, study PRJEB25190) | human gut metagenome | reverse complement strand
TAAGGCCCCGGTCTGCAACACCGTCATCGCCGGTTCAAATCCGGCTCGCACCTCTTCTAAGAAACCTTGTTATCTAAGTTGATAACAAGGTTTTTGTGTTATAAATCTGTCAATTTGCACTGATAAGTGGCCTGTAGTTATACAACATGAACATACAAAATCTTGAATATGTATTTTCGTTTTGGTATACTGTAGAAGTATTAGTGGATATTTTTATGTGCGGGAGGTAGGATATGACTCAGGCGTTGAGGGAATATAAGAAAATAGAATATAAATTGGATCAGGTTACACCTATTAACAAGTATGAGCTCAATGCTTATAATGTACCATTTGCAGGTAATACAAGTATGTGCAGAGAGATATTTGTTAAGGGGGAGCGAAAGCTGGAGTTTTCAATAGATGGAGACATGAGTTTTCTTCAGATCATGCAGAAACCGGTATTTAGTGATGAACTGATAGAGTACATATTCAGTATAAGTAAGCAGCTTGTTTCAATAATACAGAATGGACTTGCATTTGATAAGATAGTATGGGACTGCAATTATATGTTTGTAAGACTGCGCGATTTCAGTGTACAGCTTTTGTACCTTCCACTGGATACAAGATTTGAGACAAGAAACATAGGTGATTTCATAAAGGAAATGTTGTCAGGGTTTGTTTTTGCACATACACCAGCTATAGAGTGTGCTAATCAGATAGTGGATTACTTCAACGATCACAGAGAATTTGATGCTTTTCATTTCAATGAGTTTGTGTCAGAACTCAGGTCAGCCAGCCAGCTCCTAATAATTCAGGGAGAGAAGTGCAGAAGTGAGATACTTTCCGATGTGAATGACAGCAACAGCAAAGAGAAAGCCATACAGAAGGCGGAAGAGGCTGCAAAAAGGGCTGAGGAAGCCAGGATAAATGCCGAGAACGAGGCAAAGAGACAGATCCAGGAGGCAAAATATCAGGCCGAGCTTGCAAGACAGGCCGAGGAGAACAGAATGAAGGCTGAAGCCGCCAGGGTAGAGGCTGAGATATGGAGACAGAAGGTTGCCGCCGAGGCAAGAGACTATGAGAGAACGGCTATTCTCGTCACACAGGACAACCCGGATGAGAATTCAGATAGTTATGATGATATGGAGAAGGTGCGTGTTGAGCAGATGCTTAAGACAGTCATGGAAGAGAGGCAGAGAGCGGAGAAGGCTTCATCACAGTATGCTGATGAGATAAGACGTGCCAGAGAACAGGAGATGCAGGCAGAAGAGGCCAGAATGCAGGCTGAGTTTGCTGCAAGAAAGAATGAGGAAGAGGCGAAACGCCAGGCTGATCTTGCGAGACGTCAGGCTGAAGAGGCCAAAAGACTCAGTGAGCAGGTGGATGAAGAACCGCCAACTACTCTGTTTAGCAACAGAACTCTTGTGAGCGAAAATATACCAACTTTGATGAGAGTTAGCACAGGAGAGACAGTTCAGGTAACTAAACAGGTATTTTGTATAGGAAAAGCTGATCAGGGAGTTGACTATAAAGTCATAGGAAATAAATCAATAAGCAGGAGACATGCTTATATAACAAGCATCAACGGAATAAATTATCTGAGGGATAACAATTCCACAAACCATACTTTTCTCAATGGAACACAGGTATACAGTAATGTGGATGTGCCTATACCTGATAACAGTGTGATAAGACTTTCAAATGAGGAGTTTATTTTCAAGACCAACTCATAATTTGTATGAGTCATATTTGGTATATAAGATATGTTAAAAACATGTGATCAGAACATGTAAAGATGGAGGAGATATTATGTATTGTGATAATTGTGGATGTGAATTGGGGGAGAATAGTAGAAAATGTCCAGTATGTGGAAAAGAGTTTCCTATGATAAATCCAGTTCAGGAAGACGAAGAAGGAACCACTGTCCTCACATCATCCCAGATGGGACATGCTGATGCACAAGAAAATACAGGTGCACAGAACCAGAATGGCGGAAATAAACCGGAAAATCAGAATCATGCAAATGGTCAGACTCTTGGAGTTCAGAAACAAACGAATGGTCAGATTCCTGGAGTTCAGAAACAGACGAATGGTCAGATTCCTGGAGTTCAGAAACAGACGAATGGTCAGATTCCGGATAACCAGGACATCATGATAAGAAAAAAAGGCGAGAAAAAAGGAATGAGTAAGGGTGCGAAGGCAGCTCTGATAATAATTCCTATATTAGTTGTCGCAGCAATTGCGGTTCTTGCAGTCATATATGTTCCAAAGTTCAGAAAATACAACGAAGCTGAAGATCTGATGACACAGGGAAAGGTCGAGGAGGCAGTTACTATTTACAAGGATCTTGGAGACTTTAAGGATTCGTATATCAAGGGTAACGGAGCAGCTTATTACAGATATGCCGCAGAGCTTGAAAAGGATGGAAGAAATCTTGAGGCTGCCGAGTATTATAAGAAATCTGCAAACAGCATGAAGGCTGCAGAGGATTACGGCAGATCAGACGATAAGAATTCAGATGAAATAGACAGTTCGGACGCATTTGATAAGGCGGATCAGTGTTATTACAACGCCGGAATGGATCAGATGAATGCAGCATCGTATGATTCTGCTATAGAGGCGTTCAAGAACGCGGGAACATACAAGGACTCATCAGATAAGGTTATAGAGTGCACATACAAGAAGGCACAGGCTTTGATAGGTTCTAAGGACTATGACAGTGCCATAGAGATACTTTCAACTATAGAAGATTACAGCGATGTCAAGAATCTTCTTGCCCAGTGTTACTATAACAAGGGATCCGAGCTCTTAAAGGCAGGAAAGTATGACGAGGCATATGATATGTATACAAAGTCAGAATATGACGACTATAAGAAAAAGGCAAGTGAGTGTATATATCAGAAAGCGGGCGAGTACTACAAAGAAAAGGATTACAAGAATGCACTCAAAAGCTACGAAAAGGTAGATTCAAGTTATAAGAAGTGTATTAAAGAGAAAGACAAATGTTATATAGGTCTGGCAAGTCAGGAGTATAAAAACAAGAATTATAAGAGTTCAGTCGAGTATTATGAAAAGGTTCAGAAAACCGATGTGTCAGAAAAAATAGTCAAGGCAAAGCTTGCATATATAAGTGCAAATAAAAACGCTTCGAATGAGACGACAATGACATATATAGGACAACTCAGATATGCAGGCAATGAAAAGGCTCAGAAGGTATTTTTGGAGCTTGTGAAGTGGAATATAGAGTCATTTGTAAATAGTAGCGAAAAGGATATGGAGAAGAAGTCTAACACTATAACAGCAAAGGCTGGATCTGATATATATATACACACTTCATTTAGTTTTTCAGGTGATGATTCAATGAAGATAAGTGGATATGTAGTATATTCAGATGGAAATAAATCTGACAGTATAAGTTTTTCAGATAATGTTGTAGATGGATGGTCTTCATGGGTCAAGATAAATGGAGATGGAATACCAAAGGGTGTAACATATCTTTATCTTGTAAATGATAATACAGATAAAATAATTGAGGTTTATCCTTTTACTGTAAAGTAGGTGAAAAAATGATAAAGAGACCTGAACTTCTTGCACTGGAATTTTACAAATCAAGGCCTTTCAAGGGCAGTGATAAGGGAATACGGTACATGATACAGAAGGATACAGTTCCGGTTGAAAGAGATAGTGAGAATCAGGATGAAGATGGCGAAACAGAAACAAAAACAGTCCTGACAGCATTTATATGGCCGGAGCCGTTCTGCTTTGAGGTTACCTCAGATGAGAAAAAAGGATCAAAGCAATTTGATTTTTCTGAAGAGGGTTTGTGTGAAGCGATAGACTGGCTGAATGAGAATCATGATGCGTATGTGTACAAAAAACAGTAAAAAAATTATAAAAAAATTAATAGGGGTGGTAGCGGCTGTCATCGTACTGATGGCAGCTGTTGTTGCTATTATCCTCTTTCATTTTATTAGAAAACCACAGGTGAAGCTTGTGGAATCCATGACGAAGACTGTAAGGTCGTCTCAGAAATCTGATCTTAACAGCAGATATGGCACCTATGATATATGTCAGAGTATGATAAAGGGAAATACAAATTTTTCATTTGAGGATACAAGTGATGAAACCGATGGAAAAACTGTTCAGATAGAGCTTCTCAGATCTGCGGCAGATCAGAAATTTTTTGCACAGACATCCATAGATGACAAGAGCTTTAAATTGTTTGTAAACAAGAAAACCTCTCTTATATATATAGATGACATGGCAGTGAGAATAAAATACGCGGATAATCTGATAACAAATATGAGCAACTCCCCCATAACAACAGTTCTTGGCCTTGACAATGAGACAGTGTATACATTTGGAAGTGCTTATGAGAATTGCATGAGACTGGCTGCAAATAATTATAAAGAGGATAATAATATAAAGACAGATGTCATAGAAAAAACATTAAAATACTTTCTGGATATGCAGGGAGACTATGAAGGCAGCCGTGATATCACGGTTGGGGACAAGTCCCAGAAATGTAAAGTTTATTCAGTGGTGTTTGATGTTCAAGATTTTTATAAATATCTTGATGATTGTTTTGGAACTCATGAGCTTGATCTGCAGGAGGTTTATGATTCACTCAGCAAATATATGCCTGATTTAGAAACCATTGACAACGCTGCTGTTATGGTACATGATATAAAACAATTTGTGGATGATATATTGGATGGCGACAACATAACATTTTATTTTGCAATAAATAGATCTGGCGAACTGGTCACATTGTATGCAGATGATATATCGGACAGAAAAGTCAGCGTGAACCTCAGTTTTAGTGGAACTGACTACATAGCTCAGTCGTATGAACTGTCGGTAAATATTCCTGGACAGGATGGGAGATCATTTGTTTTTTCAAAGAAAGATGTCACGGATGGGGATGAAATAGGAGTATCATATAGGGTGAAGATAGACTCCGCGAGTGTTTCCGGTAATATAGAAGGTGGTCTTGATGTTTTGTTTTTGGACGACAATGCAGAGATCAACTTAAAGATCGGAAATGCAGGGATAAAGAAATCCGCATTGATATCCGGCAACAAAAAAGGAAGCAGTCTGGATTTTAAATGGAATGAAAATGGAGAGGGAAGTCTTCACATAGGCTGTGATCCGGATTCCATAGACAAGCCAGAGTACAGTGACAGTATAGACTTATTTGACACAGATATAATCAGCGCGTATAAATTTATGAAGAAGATAATGAATAACGGCTGATATAATAAATGAAAATTATACATACAGACCTGAATTATATGGAGATATGATATGAGTGATACAACTGCAGTAAACAACACAGAAAAGGGTAAATACACTTCAGGTGTAGTGTACAAGATCATAATAGCTATGACATTTCTGATAGCATTTGGACTTATTATGGTGGCAAGTACATCAAAAGTTCAGGAAGTGTCGGAGAATTTCAGAGAGCATGTTATATATATAGGTATAGGTATAGTTTTGGTATTTTTTTGTGTATATGTACCATATGGATGGTATAAAAAACTTGCCTGGGTGGCATATGGAATATCCGTAATCCTTACAGCGTGTCTTATGAACAAATCGTGGGGAATTGAGGTAAACGGTGCCACAAGATGGCTTAAATTTCCAGGATTGCCACAGTTTCAGGTGGCCGATGTTGTAAAGACATGTATGATCATATTTATAGCGGCATATATAAGCAGTAAATGGCGTGAGATGGACAAATTCAAAACCATAATTATATTGTGGCTGGTAGTTGGCGCCGAGGCAGTGTTCCTTTATAAGGTATCGAATAACCTGAGTTCAGCCCTGGTTGTTTTGGGTATATGTTATCTCTGTACTTTTATAACAAGTAAGAACTGGAAGCTTCATCTTGTAGTTCTGATTTTATTTCTGCTCGTTGCTGCAGGACTTATAGGTTATGTTGTAACACATCTGCCAACACAGGATGAATTAAAAAATGATGATAACAACTTCCGTTTTGGAAGAATTATTGGATGGCTTTACACAGACAGGTATGAGCTGGACGAGGGTTATCAGGTTAAACAGTCGCTCTATGCAATAGGAAGTGGATCACTTCTCGGCAAAGGCCTTGGAAGTGGTACCCAGAAGCTGGAGAATATACCAGAGGCTCAGAACGATATGATATTTGCCATCGTATGTGAGGAACTTGGATTGGTTGGAGCAATACTTCTCTTCCTTATGTATGGATATCTCATATATCAGCTATACGTGATAGTAAAAGAGTCAACAAATGTATTTGGAAGTGTTCTTGTAATAGGAACGATGGTACATTTTATATGTCAGATAATCATTAATGTATGCGTAGCCACAAATCTTTTTCCAAACACTGGTGTTTCACTGCCATTTATAAGTTCGGGAGGTTCGGCACTGATAACTACTATGATAGAATGTGGAATCTGCATAGGTGTGCGAAGTCAGCAGAAAAAGAGAATGTATCAGAAACATCTGGCAGAATAAGAGGATAACAATTGCTACGAGGAGGAAATGTATGCGAAAAATCAGAGAAATAGCGCTTGTTACTGCAACTGCATTGTTGATGACAATGTGTCCTGTTGATATGACAGGTTCAAATTCGAAACATAGCGGCAGAGCAGGATATACAGTGTATGCGGCAGAGACAGACAGTGCGGAATATGCAGTGGCATCATCTTCAGATTCTGATAAGCCTGTAGAAAAAAACGGCTGGTATAATGAAGATGGAAAGAGATTTTATTATAGCGAAGGTGAAAAACTGAAAAGCCAGCTTCTTCAGATAAATGAGAAAAACAATGGTAAGATATACAAAAATACATATTATTTATCCTCCGACGGATCAGTGGCTGGTGGATTAAAAAAGGTAAATGAAAGTCTGTATTACTTTGATTCAAGCTCTAAGACTTTTCCTGGAGCTGCGGTCAGTGGATGGAAATCTGTAAATAATAAAACATATTATTTTCTCAGCAGCAAGAAAGCCGCCGTGGGTGTCACGACAATAGGATCAAAGAAATATTATTTTGCACCTGATACAAATGTACTTCAGGGTGGACTTAAAAAAACGACAAACGGATATATGTATTTTTCAACGAAGACAGGTGTGGCTGTTGTGAACAGACCGGTTGACAGCATGTATTTTAACGGCGAGGGATATGCCGTTAAAAGAACGTTTGTTACATACAATGGAAATGATTACTATATAGGGTCTAATTACAAGGCAGTGACGGGAATAAAAAAGATAGATAATTATTACTATAACTTTGATTCTAAAGGTGTCATGAAGAAGAATGTGTGGTATCAGTCAAAGTCCGGCAGATATTATTTTGGTTCCAACGGACGTACGGTGAAGGGATTGAACAGGATAAGCGGTTATACGTTCTATTTTGATGGCAATTTTAAGATAGTTAAAAATACCTGGAAGACCATAAACGGCAATAAATATTATTTTGGACCGAGCAGTAAGGCATATACAGGACTCAGAAAGATAGGTAAATATTACTATTACTTTGGTGCCAAAGGAGTAATGGCAAAAAACAAATTTTTAAAAATATCAGGCAAGAAATATTACTTTGGAGGCAATGGCAGAGCCTATATCGGTGTGAGACGTGTAAATGGAGAGGTGTACAACTTTTCTTCAAAGGGATATCTGACAACTGGTATCAAGAAAGTATACGGTAGACTGTATCTCTTTGATGAAAACGGAAAAGTCGTGAGAAGAAGTGGATGGTATACTTCAAAGAAGGGTAATAAGTATTACCTGAAATCAAATGGAAGCCTTGTAACTGGATATAAGAAAATTGGCGATGATTTCTACTTTTTCAGAGAGACTAACGGCCGTATGTACAAAAACAGATGGGCATATGCAAAGGGATATAAGTTCTACTTTGGAAAAAATGGAAAGAGACTTACAAATGTTGAATCCATTTTAGGCCCACAGGATTCATATGAGATCATGGTGAATAAGACTACAAATGTTGTAACGATATATGCAAAGGATGGCAATAAGGGATATACGATTCCAGTCAAAGCATTTGTGTGCTCAGGAGGAGACAGTACACCTCTAGGAACCTTCTATATACCAGCAAAATGGAGATGGCTGTCACTTGTTGGCAATTGTTATGGACAGTGGAATACACTGATAACCTACGAGGAAAGCATATTGTTCCATTCAGTATATTACGATGAGGTGGATGCAGATACGTTGTCAGTGGATGCATACAATAAGCTTGGAACTACATGTTCTCATGGATGTATAAGACTTAAAGCTGGCGATGCAAAGTGGATATATGACAATTGTTCATTGGGAACAAAAATTACTATATTTGAGAGCAATGCTGATGGTCCTTTCCCAAAACCATCATTTGTAAAGCTTAGTTCTAGCCATACATGGGATCCTACAGATCCAAATATGGCTTATAAATGTAAAGAACGTGGATGTCATAAAGGAATAGCGTGGTAAAATTATGGAATACAGAGCGAATATGAGTAAAAAAATATATATCATAGCCATTTTCATTTTGGCTGCGGCTTCCTTGTTTGTTCTGTCCGCCTGTGAAAAAAAAGATAATGGAACAGAGACAACACAAAAAAAAATAATGAATGGAACCGTTGAGTCTGCTGCTGATTTCACACGTATAGGTGTATATATAGATGTGAATAAAAATGATTCTGGAGTTACTGATGTCAAGTATACTATATCTGGAGAAATTGCCATAGTGAGCTTCAGATATAAAGGAGTCCGGGTAGAACTGAGGGGATCTTGCAAATACAGTCAGTATGAACTTGCTGGAGTGAAAGATACCAGCAATGGAGATCTGATAGCCACTGATATAAACGGGTATAGAGCTTCACTTTACACACTTGATCCTGGAAGAATAATTTTTTGGAGTGATGGCAAGATCAACTATTCTCTGTACATATATGTCACTGCTACGGATGATGATGTTAATGATATTGTGAAACAAATATCGTTTGAGAGCCGCTATGAAGAACGCGATGATGTCAAAAATCAGACAGTTGATGAAGGAAAGCAATTTGCAGAGAAGATCATCAAGGTATTTTGTGATAAAGATATAGAGGCTCTGGAAGATATGATGTATTATCCACAGGAGCTTGGCAATGGCAATTCTGTTGCAAATGTAAATGAATTGAGAAATCTCAGCAAGGATGATATGTTTACAGATATACTTATAAAGGCTCTGAGCGACAAGAATGCACTTGACGAGATGAGAATATCTGATGATTGCACGGAGTACACCATCGGAACAAATTACAAGAATGTTCATTTCAAACTGATGGATGATGGACAGTTTCTTATTACAAAGATAAACAACTAAAATAAATTATTAATTCCCCAGACATAACCTAGTCGGATTGGTGTGTCTGGGGAATTTTGTATGTTGGGATTAGATTTTATCAGATAAGCGAAAAAACCAGCCGTATATTGTTTGTTTGTGAGACAAAATAGAAGACGAATTGGATTGAGAGCGTGTATTAAAGCCCTTAAAATTGAAAACAGGACAAGCTGGATGCGTAAGACGGAACCTGGTTTGGTACTGTAAAGGAGGAAAATACATAATGGCGGAAAAAAGTTACAGCATAAGTGAAGCGGCGGCGATGGTTGAGGTTGAGACTCATGTACTCAGGTACTGGGAGGAAGAACTTGAGATAGACATAAGAAGAAATGAGATGGGTCACAGATGTTATGAGGACCGGGATGTCAAGATATTGCAAAGAGTAAAGATACTCAAGGATAAGGGAATACAGCTCAAGGCTATAAAGGATATGGTTCACAAAATGTATGATATGCTGGATGAGAGCAAGGATGAAAAAAAATCAGTGAAGCCTGTGGACAATGGTGCAAATGATGAAGCTGACGAAAATCCAGATGAATTAGACAGGATATTGAATGAAGACAAGCTGTTAGATATAAAAAATATAGACACAATAAGAGTCAATTGTGGGGACAGCAAATATGGTTCCGGGGATGAAGGCACTGATTCCAGAATAGTTGATTTCAAGATGGCCCAGTTTCAGAATATTATGGATAAGATAGTGAGCAATTCCATAAAAAACAATATAAAGATGATAACTCAGTCAGTATCTGGGACTGTCACGGAGAATGTAATAAAACAGATAGATGTACTTATACAGGAAAAGGAGGAGCAGGAGGAGGCAAGATACAGAAGGCTTGACACAACGATCAGGGAACTGCAGCAGACCAGACAAGAGATAGCAGCATCTGAGGCTGGCAGAAAAAGAAGAGGACTGTTCAGAAAGAAAAATAAATAGTGAAAAAGATCATTAAACATATTATTAAACATATAAGGGTAGTTGTTTATAAAAACTTCATACACTGTCAGGGTGATTTCATGTTATAGTAACCGTGGGAGTTGATATAAGATGAACATCACAAAAAAAGTAAAGATAATGATCATAGTAGTGTGGCTTACCGCATTGGTATCTATGGTAATAGGAACATGTATTATAGGAAAATATTTTATAACGGGAACGTATGGCAGTAATCATTCCCTGCAGCTTTTATATAGCCAGAATGATCCGGTGAATGATGTATACAAGGCAATATCGGCAGAGAGAGAGAGTATTATAAATAAGGTAAAGAGCAATCCAGGTTATTACCTTGACAAGAAGAATGCCGCTGATCTCAATGAAAGGACATCTGCAAACAACACATATGTGATCATGAAGGTGGATGACGAGTACATATTTGTGGGGGTTGATACATTTTCTGATGCGCTGAAAAATCAGTTAAAGTTTAACGACAGCAGCACAAATATAAGTACTATAGACGAGGATACAGATGTCGGAGGGGAAAATCAGATCAAGGTTCAGGAGTATCTGATGACGCAGCCATCCATGTATCTCTGTAACCAGATATCCTATGTATATCAGGGGCAGAGTGTTGATTTGTATATGCTCACATATTATGGTAATTATATGGACAGATTCAGAGGAACGATGTTTGGCTACATAATTCTTATGGTCGTCATCATGTTTATACTCAGTGGACTAGTGGCATTACTTATATATCAGCAGTTTGTAAATCCTCTTGTAAAACTCAAACAGGCTGCAGAGAAAATGGGGTCCGGTAATCTTGATGAGAAAATAGAGATATGTAAAAACAGGGAAGATGAGGTCGGCGAGCTCTGTGAATCATTTGAGAATATGCGTCAGAGAATGAGTGATTTTGCAAAAGCTAAGATGCATTATGAGGAGGAGAACAGACAGCTCATAAGCAATATATCCCATGACCTTAGAACCCCTATAACCACTATAAAGGGTTATGTTGAAGGAATTATGGATGGTGTGGCAGATACACCAGAGAAGCGTGACAGATACCTAAAGATGATATACAGCAAAGCAAATGAGATGGACAGTCTGATAAATGAGCTGTCGCTCTACACGAATATCAACAACAATGCGATACCGTATGAGTTCCACAGAGTATCGGTGAAGGATTATTTCAATGACTGTATGGAGGAAGTGCACGCAACACTTATGTCCAAGAATATGACTCTGACATACAGGAATTATTGTGATGATGATGTAATGGTAATAGTTGATCCGGATCAGCTAAAGCGTGTTATCAATAATATCGTAACAAATTCTATAAAATATATGGATAAGGAATATGGACAGGTTGATATCAGCATATATGACAATGATGCTGAGGTAAAGATTGCCATCAATGACAACGGCAGGGGAATTGATACGGATAGTCTCCCTCATATATTTGACAGAATGTACAGGGCAGACAGTGCGAGACAGTCCCGGGGAGGAAGCGGTCTGGGACTTGCTATTTGTAAGAAGATAGTGGAAGAACACGGTGGAAATATATATGCGACCAGCCAGATAGGAAAAGGAACGACTATAGTGTTTACGCTGAAGAAATATATCCCGAAGGATGTTGGCAATGGAGCACAAGCAGATGGCGATGAAGAGTCCGCAGAAAACAGCCAGAAAGACATACAGAAGAAGGATGGCCAGCGTAGGGACAACCAGAAGAAAGATACACAGCGAAAAAGTACATTGCAGATTATAAATCCACTAAAGAAAAGGAGAGATACAGATGAGCAAAATATTGATAATTGAAGATGAGCTCAGTATTGCGGAACTTGAGAGAGATTACTTAGAGCTTAATGATTTTGAGGTTGAGATAGAAACAAATGGAATTAATGGACTGGAGAAGGCTTTGAGTGAGGAGTACAGTCTTATACTGCTTGACCTTATGCTTCCTGATATGGATGGATTTGAGATATGCCGTCAGATCAGGGAGAAGAAGGATATACCAATCATAATGGTGACAGCAAAGAAGAATGATATAGACAAGATCAGAGGCCTTGGTCTGGGTGTTGACGACTATGTGACGAAACCATTCAGTCCAAGCGAGCTGGTGGCAAGAGTGAAAGCTCATATATCAAGATATGAGAGATTGGTTGGATCAACAGCTCTCAAGAATGATGTCATCGAGATCAGAGGACTGAAGATAGACAAGACAGACAGAAGAGTATATGTAGACAACGAGGAGAAGGTATTTACAAATAAGGAATTTGACATACTGTGTTTCCTTGCCAGCAACCCAAATAAGGTATTCTCCAAGGATGAGCTGTTCAGCAAGATCTGGAATATGGACAGTATAGGCGATATAGCAACGGTTACTGTTCATATCAAGAAGATCAGAGAGAAGATTGAATTTGACACATCGA
>OLNM01002193.1_pt1 | contig 12737 bp, 7 predicted proteins | sample 1672391 | NCBI WGS metagenome assembly OLNM01 (sample SAMEA3136680, study PRJEB25190) | human gut metagenome | reverse complement strand
TCACTTACAGGTAAATTGTACAAGTCTATTTGACATTAATGATGTCTATATCCTGCTTTATTAAATGTGTCTTAAAGAAAAAATTATTTCTTATCTAAGAAATTTTGTCAAAGGCTTACAAGAACACGCCATGATTTTAGAGGATTATATTCAAAATATACCATTTGAAAACATTGTTGTTTTGATTGAAAAGACTGTGAATTATGAAATGTCTATTCCAAGAATAGATGATAAAATTCAAAAACAAGATGTATACGACAATTTTATGGCAAGATGGGACAGCATATATAGCTGGTTTGTAGGTAAAAATGGAATTAGCGAAGTAAATCGTATGTCCGATATAACGAATGAAATCATTCGTAAAATCACACGCTATGCCCAACAGATTGGAGAACTACAAAATCAAGGTGCCAATCGAGCAGAAGAATACAAACATATTTCAGATTTATTTGGCAAATGCCAAGACTTAAGCCAAGCTCATAAAATGAGTGCCTTGTTTTTTGGTGTGGATAAACCACTACATATGCAAGCTATTTATAATCGAAACACAGATTCTATTGATAGTGGGGTATATGAAGAAGAAATAACGTACTATGCACTAGAACCCAGAACTCGTGTAGCTACAGTAAAAACAAAAAGACAACCAGCCCAAGATTACAATTTAGAAAGAGAACAGCAACGATTAGAAATATTAGAACATAAACAAGCACAAAACGAAAAATTAAAAAATTACATTCGAGATGGAGTTGTTGACTTTGAAAAAATAGATATATTAGATGGTGAATCTAGAAAAATACTATTATCGTGGTTATCTAAAGGATTAAATGATGCGAATAAAACCTCAAAAACAGATGATGGTCGCGAGTTCTATATTGATGATTCAAATTTAAAAACAATAGAAGTCAAATGCGAAGACGGGATGTTTGTGATGCCTAGCTATCGTATTTGTTTTAAGGGGTAAATCTACTTATGGATGCATTACAAGAATTATTAAAACGCAAATGGATTCTACGAAAAGAAGATCCAGACTTATATAACGTGGTGAGAGATTCAGTAAAAGAGATTCGTAAATTTGTACAAGAAAAATTCGGCTATATGATTATCGTTACTCCATATCTAATCAAATTAGAAAAAATACCTGGCTATGTTGAAGAATGGATGGGAATACAAGAATTTCAATCCGTTCAAGAATATCAAATGTTTTGTTTTGTATTATTGTTTTTGGAATCAAAAGAACGCGAGGAACAATTCGTATTATCTTCCTTAACAGAATATATTCAGATGCAATTTCAAGATGGAGTGATTGATTGGACACACTTTAATACCCGAAGACAATTGGTACGTGTATTAAAATATTGTCTATCGATTCACATAATTGAACTTGATGATGGAAGTGAAGAAGGTTTTATCAAAAACAAGGATACGGAAGCTTTATATGAAAACACAGGATATTCTCGATATGTCATTCGGAATTTTGCCCACGATATAATGGATATTCATTCATTGGAAGATATAAAAAAATCAGAGTGGTTTTCTATGGAAGAAGATCGAGGTGTCGTAAGAAGACAAAGAGTGTATAGACGTTTTTTGTTGTCTCCAGGCATCTACAGAAAAGACAAAAATGATGAGGATTTTGTGTATATTCGACATTATTATCGTCAAATTGAAAAGGATTTTCAAAGTATTATGCCATGCAATCTACGTTTACATGCATCAAGCGGCTATATTGTTCTTGACGAAGATTGTAATGTAGGAACTATTTTTCCAAGCCGAAACACAATATCGGATTTAGTTTTGGTTTGTATGCAACAAATTACTAAGAAAATAAAAAATAGAACGTTAAATGTAAATGATGAGGAAATCACATTTATAGAAAAAGAACTATTATTGAAATGGATACGTAAGTGGATCAAAGAGAATTTAGTGTTTCTTCCTAAAAAATATCAAGACATGGGAGAATCTTTAGTAAGTGAAAATGTACTAGCTACAATGAAAAGTTATGGATTTCTAGATGAAGAAGAGAATCGAATAAAAATCAATCCGATTTGTGGAAAAATTGGTGGTGGATTTGATGTTGAGGTGAAAAAAAATGTTAACAAGTAAATGGCATATGCATCGTATGGGTTTAATTGATTTTTGGTATTATACGAATGAAGAATTTTATTTTAAAAATGGTCATATTCTATTAAGAGGAAGCAACGGAAGTGGTAAATCAGTTACTATGCAAAGTTTTATTCCAATCTTATTGGATGGAAACAAGAATAGTGAACGTTTAGATGCTTTTGGTACGAAAGCTCGAAAAATGGAAACATATTTAATTGATGAAAATTCAAATCGTGATGAAAGAATTGCATATTTATACTTAGAATTCAAAAGAGAAGATTCTAATATTTTTAAAACAATTGGAATGGGAATGAGAGCACGAAAGAACAAGCCAATGGAAACTTGGTATTTTGTGATTGAAGACAATCAACGCATTGGTAAAGATATTCAGCTTATGGAGCACAATTTGGCAATATCGAAACAAAGCTTAAAAAATCGAATTCAAAATCAATTTATTGAAACACAACGAGAATATATGGCTCGAGTGAATCAAGCTCTTTTTCAATTTCCAACACTAGATGATTATAAAGAAAGTATCAACTTGTTAGTTAAATTACGTTCTCCAAAATTAAGCAATTCATTAAAGCCAACAATAATTAATGAATTGTTGTCAGAATCTTTACAACCTTTAAGTGAAGAAGATTTGCGCCCTTTGACAGAAGCATTATCCAATATGGATGAAGTCCAAAATCGTTTAGAAGTATTAAAACAAAGTCAACAAGCAGCTAAATCGATTCAAAATGTATATGAACAATATAATTATGCTTTATTAGATAAGAAGAGTTTACAGTATGTAGAACAAAAGAATAAATTTGATGAATTAACAAAGAAGCAGAAAGAATTAACTGAACAAAAGAATCACGCAAATAAAATGATTCTTGAAATCAAAAAACAGTTAGATGATATAAATGTCGAAAAATTTGTACTTGAAGAAGAATATAGTGGTTTGGCCAAGCAAGACTTACTTCAACTAGCCAGTGATGTACAACGGTATAAAGAAGATTTGACGCAACAAGAAAAGGTTCTAAAGAACAAGGTGCAACAAGAATCAAATAAGGATAATGCATATGTTTCATGTAAACTCAAATATGATAAACAAAAAGATTATAATGATTCTTTAGAATATGAAATTCATAAAAGCTTCAAACAATTAAATCAATTGAATGAAAATATGCAGTTTGATGAACATATTTCTTTAAAGCAAGATTTTTTAATGAATCTAAATCATACTTATGACTTTAATTATACTAAATCAAAAATAGACAAAGAATTAAGCATATTAAATCAAGGATTGGAATTGTTTCAAAAAATTAATAATCAAAAAGTATTATTAAATCATGTACAAGATGATTATGAAAAAGAACAAAGTCTCTTAGAACAAATTGAAACTGAACTAAAAGCATATCAAGAACAATTTCGATTGTTGAAAGAAGAATATCACGAAAAATTTTTAGCTTGGAATGAATCCAATCAAATTTTAAAAATGGATGCATCGACAATGAAAAAATTCTTTGAAATTATATCCGATTATGGAAATACCGAGCGATATTATGAAATCGATCAAGATATTCACAATCGTTATGTTTGGTACTTAAAAAATCAAACAGAAACGATTTCTAAATTATTTATTGATATTAAACAATCAATAAATGAATTAAAAAAAATTCAAGAACAATATGAATATTGGAACGATTTAAAAGATCCTCAACCAGATATTGCCAAAGAACAAGAAGAGGCAAGACAATATTTAGAGGAAAAGAAAATTCCGTTCATTCCTATGTATACTTTGTTGGATTTTGATGATTCTTTAAATCAAGATGAAAAAAATACTATAGAAGAACAATTATTAAGCAGCGGCTTGATGTTAGCCTTAATCATTCCTGATATATATCAAAAAGAAATCTTAAATTTACCCAAGGGTATGAAAGAATCTTTCTTGTTTACACATAACAAGATAGAAGAACTAGAAGTTTATATTCTACATTCTAAAATTGATTATAATTCTTTGCGCGAAGCTTTTGGGTTAAGTGAAGGTTCTGTAAAATTCTTTGACAATGGTTTTGAAATAGGAAATATTTGTAGTGTAATTAGTCAAACAAGAAAATCTATTTTTATTGGTAAGGCTTCTAGAGAAGCATATCGAAAAAGCCAACTAGAAAAACTGCGAGAAGATATAAATATAAAAAAGGCAGCCATTCAAAAATTAGAGAGTAATTTGAAAATTGAACAGGATAAAGTGAAAACTTTGGAAAAAGAATATGCAGCATATCCTAAAAAAGCAGATTTAGATTCAAGTTTACTGGATGTAAATCGCATGCTTTTAAAACAAGAGCATTCCATTGAACAAATTAAAAAATATATTGAACAAAGAAATCAATATCAAATATGTATTCAAAATTTGAATAAAGAAATAACGAATATTTCTGAGAAGTTAGGGGTTTCGAACACAGAAGATGTCTTTAGATTAAGAAAAGATTTATTTATTGAATATAAAGATGAACTTATTCAAATGGAATCTATACATGAAAAATATGTTGTGAACATGGATTTGTTTATATCGTTAGAATCCCAATTGGAAGATTTGAGAATGGATTTAGACTCTATTCGATGTGAAAAGAAACAATTGGAAATCCAGCTTCAAAAATTACAACAATTGATTTCAGTAAAAGAATCACAATTGAATGAGATGGGATATGAGAAAATCAAAGAACGAATGGTGCAGATTATGAATCGTTTGGATGAAATCCCAAAAATCGTTTCCAATCTATATCAAGAAGATGGAAGATGGCAAAATACGCAGGAACAATGTCAAAAGAATATTCTAGAAAATGCTTCTTTAATTGAAGTGCAAAGTACAAAAACGGAAAATTATAAAAAATATTATGAATCCGAATTGGATTTGGGGTATGTTTCAATTGAAGAAAAGAATCCTGTGTCAATTCATAAATATATTGTGAATTTATATCCAAATTTAAAAAACAAAGATACATTGGGAAATGATCTTCAAACTGTATTTTTTATGAATCGAGGCTTCTTGCAAGATTATAATCTTCATTTCATTACACTGTTTGATAATCAAGAAGATACAATGGCACGCTTGGATATCAAGGCTAGATATAAAGGAAAACAAATTGATTTCACAATGTTATTAAAACAACTTGAGATAGACATTGAAAAACAATCTGAATTGGTAAGTAGTCAAGACCGACATTTAATTGAAGATGTACTAGTGAATACGATTTCAAGTAAAATACGTATTCATATTCGAAGCAGTAAACGATGGATTGAAACAATGAATAAGTATATGAAAGAAATGAATACAAGTAGTACTTTAAAACTTGGATTGCAATGGAAATCAAAAAAAGCAGAAAATGAAGATGAACTAAGTTCAGAATCTTTAGTTCGTATATTAGAAAAAGATTTGCAATTGTTAAAAGAATCGGATTTTCAAGCACTATCCAATCATTTCCGTTCGAAAATCAAGTGTGCTAGAAGAAATGCAGAAGATCCAAACTCAAATTTGAGTTTTCATCAGGCAATGAAAAATCTATTAGATTATCGTTCGTGGTTTGATTTTACAATCATGTATGAAATTGGAAATGAAAAACGTAAAGAATTGACAAACAATCGCTTTTATGTATTTAGTGGTGGCGAAAAAGCTATGGCTATGTATGTTCCTTTGTTCTCGGCTGTAGCGGCAAAATTTGCCTATGCGAGTGAAGATGCACCTTTGATTATTGCATTGGATGAAGCATTTGCGGGTGTTGATTCTAAAAACATTGATTCCATGTTTGGGTTAATCAAAAAATTTGGTTTTGATTATATTATGAATTCCCAAGTTTTATGGGGCGATTATCCAAATGTAGATGCCCTAGCAATTTATGAACTATATCGTCAAAATGATGCAAAATATGTAACTACAATACGATATGAATGGGATGGCCATGTTAAAAGGTTGGTTAATGCATGATGAATGAAGAATTTTGCCAATACTTATCTGATAATGAATTTTCAGAGTTTATGCAACTATGGAAAAAACAATATGAAAAATATGGCACTTGCAAAGGAAGTATTGATTTAGTATTAAATGACTCAAATCGCGAATGTATTAGTGGTTTAATGGGGAAAGATTATTATGGTGTGGATTGTGCTCATATTACTTTTCGCCAACTACAAAAGGCAATATTGAATACTAAATATGAGAATTGTGATTTTAATGAAGTGTTAAAAATGTACTTCAATCAAGATGTTTTTACAAATGAGTATCGACAAGAACAAGAACAGCTACGAGTTCAAAATATATTTAAACATTTTTTTAAACAGGAAGGTAAAAGTCAACAGTGGATTTATAATACATATACAAACCGTGATTCTGTTTATATTCGTATTGTTCAAGCTTCAAAAGAAAATGAACAAAAATGCATAAATACGGTATGTGTAGTGATGAAAGCTTTAAATCATTTGCCAATGTGGGAAAACAAGAAAGAAAATATATCGATTTTTGCAAGCTACCATACAAAAAATCCACATGCTTTTGATAAGAACACTTTTGCCTATTATTTATTGATGCATGGAATTGTTTATTTTCTAAAAGTAGATTTCCCTAAAACAAATTTAGAACAAAATGAAATTCTATATCGTGCAGGACTCTACCAAGATGGCATTAGCAATTATTGTAGTATCGCAAGACTTCAAGCATTGAATGAAAACAATCGACCACATTTAGGTTGGACAGGATTTTATGATTCGTACGAAGCTTTAAATGTGAATATGGATAATTTATTACATATTCGATCTATTGTATGTTGTGATAGAGTATATGTTGTTGAAAATCCATCTGTATTTCAAGCTTTGTTGAAAAAGTTAAAGAAAGAAAAAATCAAAAAGATTGGCTTAGTATGTACGAATGGGCAATTAAATTATTCAGCCTATCTTCTATTAGATATATTGGTGAATTCGAATATAGACATTTATTATAGTGGAGACATGGATCCAGAAGGACTATTGATTGCTGATAAAATAAAACAGAGATATCCTAGTATAAAACTTTGGTGTTACGATGTAAGTCAATACGAAATTTCTAAATCGAAAGAACAAGCAACAGATCAAAGAATGCATATGTTAGATGCTTTAAAAGATGAGACGTTGATTCGAATTGAATATTCCATGGTGGCGGAGCCACCCAATCCATGAAAATAGAGCCACTGAATCCATTTGTACAGAGCCATGCAATCCATTGCTCAGAGCCACTAAATCCATGAAGAGAGCCACTTCAACTTATTGAAATGACTCTCTTTTTAATTATTTGATTTTTGAATAATCCTCTCGAAGAGATCTGCCTTTTAAAAGAATTGTATATGATGAGTTTCTAATACGATCCAGAATGGCGTCAGCGAGTGGACCATTACCTAATTTGCCTAGCCATCCTTCAGGAGCCCATTGACTGCAGTAGATTGTTGATTTATTATCAGTTCTTGATTGTATCACTTCAAATAAATCGTTTCGTTCACCTTCACTGATGTTTGTTAATAAGAATTCATCTAGAATTAATAAATCAACTTTGGAAAGTTTCTTCATATATTTTTTGTAATGCCCTTGAATCTTTGCTTCTTCAATTTCCTGAAACAAGTCTGGTAAACGAATATATTGAACTTTGTATCTTTCCATACAGGCATTAACTCCAAAAGCGTTTGAAATCCAAGTCTTTCCTGACCCAGATGCACCAATCAAAATAATAATTAGTTTCTGCTGGATATATTCATTTGTACTCAGTTCTTCTATCAAGCCTCTATTGATTTCACGGTCAGGTTTATAATTGATATCCTGTAGATTGGCGTTTGAATCATAGAAGTTGGCGTTTTTGATGTAGCGCTTAACTGTGTGATTGATTTGCGAATCATATTCTTTGATGACCATGGCTTCCAATCTTTCTTCAAAAGTCATATTTTGTGTATCCGTATTTTCTGACTGATTCTTATATTCTTCAGCCATGATAGGCAATCTCATTTCTCTTAATTTTTCATATACTTCTTGATTCATTACTTTTTACCCCCATAATATTCAGTTCCACGAGTGAATGCATACGTAGTATCTTCTTTATTTATTGTATTTTCAGGTTCCTGTTTTGCTTCATCTTGACCTGATTCTAGAATCAACTTAATATTCTTATAGGTAGGATTAGATAAGCGAGAAAGCGCCAACTTACATGCATTTTCTAATCTTGCCTGCGAATATTTATCAGACAGTTTCAAAATAGATAAACATCCCTTGTAGGCTTGTTCTTCTACTTTGTAACGACTAAACATAAGATTGATCAGTTCAACAGTAGAAGGTCCAATTGTTGCAGCCCAATTCATAAAGCGTTCTTTATTCCACTGGAACAATTGGTGGTTCTTTGGCATATGTGCCTCATTAGTAGAATATTGATTGCGATGACCATATAAGCGTTTATGTTGGCAGATCTGATTCTTTTTATAATACACAGTGACAGTGTCTTTTGTTAGTTTTACTTCCACTCGTTTTCCAACATATTCATAAGGAGTTGAATAGTTCATTTTTTCTACCTGAATATGATAGTTCATTTGGACTGTTGCCATTTTCCATTCACTCAATTCAAACGGATGTTCTGGCAAAGGATTCATAAAATCTTTTTCTTCATCCATATATACAGATTTTCTTGAGCCTTCACGCTTTTGGAATTCTTCATTATTTAATTTGTTCAATTCAATATAGATAGCTTTATTCAAAGATTCAAAAGTAAAGAATGTTCGGTTACGTAACTTACCAATTATTGTTGTAGCCACACTGAATACCGATCCTTCTGCTGCACTTTTATCTCTTGGTTTTTTAACGCGTGCAGGAATAATAGCCATTCCATAATAATCTGCCATTTCCTGGTAGGACTTATTTAAAACGGGATCTTCATATTTCTTGTGTTCTATAACACCTGTTTTAAGATTATCAGGAACAAGAATACGTGATACACCACCAAAATATTCAAATGCGTGGATATGACAATTGATCCAATTTTTAGAATCCATATGAGGGCAAGCCTCCACATAACAGTACATACTGAATGGCAGCACAGCTACAAACATATAAGCAGTGACATCCTGGTTCAATGAACGATCATGAACCTTCATTGTCTTACCATCCCAGTCAACCATTATCTTATCCCCAGGCTTATGTGTAATATGCATTGTAAGCTTGTTCTTTTTTACATAGCTTGAGTAGTTGCTGCAAAATGCACTGTACTTTAGATACACCTTATGCGAACTTTGGCATTGTTCTACATATTCTTTCCAAAGCATTTTCAAACTTACTCCAACCTTCAAAAGCTCCTTATGCACATATGCATAGTCAGGCTGTTCATAAGAAACATCTATTCCATTTGATGGAAAAAGAAGTTCATTGATTTGGGATTCACTTAAATTGTAAGCAGTGTTCCAATAGACACCTGCAGCATCTGCTGCATCAAATACATCACGAACCGTATTTCGTGACACTTTCAGCATCCTAGCGATTTCACGCTGGGAATGATTCTCAAACCTAAGTTCAAGAATTCGTTTTAAATCTCGCATATAAAAAACACCTCCAATTCGCAAGATCTGTAGAATTTAACATTCTACAAATACATCTTACAACTGAAGGTGTATAAATGGCTCTGATTAATAGATTAGGTGGCTCTACATGATGGAACGGGTGGCTCTCAGTGCTGGACGGTGTGGCTCTGAGTGCGTGGAATACTCAGGTGGCATGATCTATGATCGAAACCTGGATAAGACATTTACAATGGACATGATGAGTATTGAAGAAATGAAAGAAGTCTTAACTTTCTTGATGCCAATCATCGAAAAAAATAAAGTGTCTATAAACGTTGAAGGAAATCAACTACGCAATGTTATGAATATCAGCGAGGATTTGTTAGATATGTCAAAACGAAGAAACATTCCACTTATTGATAAAACAGGTGATATTGATGGTTTTTGTGAAAAACCTGTTTATAAGTTCTTATTTAGAACAGACCCAGAAACAACGCAACTTATCCGTGATCAAGTAGAAGAACAATATAAAGGGAAATACCAAACTATTGAAACATTCCCAGGAACTATCGAATTAATGTATAGTGGTTTCTCTAAAGGTAGAGGTTTAGAAATGTATTGCGAATGGAATCAAATCCACTTAGAAAATACAATTGCGTTTGGTGATAATGAAAACGATAATTCTTTACTACTCACAAGTGGATGGGGAGTCTGCCTAAAAGACGGCAATCCAAACACAAAGACATTAGCCGACGATATTACTGACTACGATTGTCTTGATGGTGGTGTAGGACATTACATATTTGATCATATATTAAACAATAAGGATGTGGAATTCTAAATATCCACACCCTTTTCATTAAAAGAACATTATGTAATAGATTGGAACGTAAATGATTTTACCTTTTTGACTAATCATTCTCTCATTCGATACAACATAGCCTTTTTGAATATGGTAATCCTCACTATTCACAAAATTATTCAATGCACTATGTACTGTATAATCTTTTCCTGATTTCACCTCAATGGGAACAACAGAAAGTGAATCATAATCATCAATCAAGAAATCAACTTCTCCTTTATTTCGATTATCATAGTAATACAATTTTTTGCCATGCGCCTTTAATTCACTGGCAACAATTGTTTCATATACAGAACCTAAATTAATACTTTTTTGATCATCTAAAATCGCATTAATATTATTTCCATATAATATGCCCGTTAAAATCCCAACATCATTTAAGTATAACTTTATTAAATTCTTACTTGCAGATTCAATCAAAGGAAATTTTGGATTTGAGATAGCTTGTACATTCAAAGCGATTCCTGCACTAACTAAATATTCAAATTCTTCTTGATAGTCATTAAACGTTTTACCTCTTTTTCCCTCAATATTTTTAACAACAACTCGCTTTTTTTTATTTTCCATATTAGATGGAATTAAATCATAAATTCGACTGATTTTAAGTTTATTTTCTAAACTATATTTAGAGGCATCTGATGCATAATATTCGTGAATTTCAGCTTGAATATTTCGAACAGATACAATATTCTTCTCTGACAAATACGTATTTATAGCGTCAGGCATACCACCCACCAACAAATATTTTTTAAACAAATCCATCATTTTATTATGCATGGACTCATCTAATTCTTCTAAATGATTAAATTTATTTCTTAATGTCGAAATAACAAATTCGTTCATCCCATTCGCGTATAAAAATTCTTCAAAATCCAAAGGATACATTTGAATCTTTTGAATACTACCCATAGGAATCGATGTGGTTTGCGATAAAGTAACCCCCAACAAAGATCCACTCGCAATATATGTAAATCGATTATCCTGGGATAAAAATTTTAATAATGTTAATAAATGAGGATATGCCTGTATTTCGTCGATAAATATCAATGTGTTTTCTTTTTCTTGCATTTTAGCCCCTGCAAGCATGCTGACCTGCAGATAAAAATCTTCTATTGTCTTTACCTTTTCAAACAAATGATTTCCTAAAGAATCTTCAATCATATTGATTTCGATATAATTTTCAAACAGTTTATTTCCCACATACCTTATGATATATGTTTTCCCAATTTGACGAGCTCCATCCACTAATAGGATTTTGTTTGAACCACTCATTAAATGTTGTTCAATTGTACGTTCAATCTTTCGATAAAGCATATTTCACCTCCGAAATGACTTTTCAATATAATTTTATACACATTTTAATGACTTTTCAATATATTTTAGTGTTCTTTTTATGACTTTTCAATAATTTAAAAAGATGACCTAAGCCATCTTTAATTCTGATTTTGCCTTTTTAAGAATTTCATCGAAGTTTTCAGGTGAATCTGTTGGAACCTTACGAACATCAATCTTAATTCCCATTGCCAATAATTCATCAAATGTTTTTACATCATCACTACCCATGGAAACGGCCTTTGTACATACAACCTTTCCTTGAGAGTGTGCCATTGAACCTAAGTTCAATTCTTTAATATCCACTCCACCTTTGATAGCTCTTAATGCATCTTGTGGTGTTTCAAACAACAACAACGCTTTTGTGGCTCCAAAACGAGGATCTTTCGCAACTTTGATCATTTTGTCAACCGGAACGACATTCGCTTTTACTCCTGGAGGAGCTGCTTGTTCGATCATGCTCTTTCTTAAATTGTCATGAGCTACATTATCACTAACAACAATGATACGGTTTGGCCCAACTGTCTTTGTCCAAGCTGTGGCTACCTGACCATGAAGCAAACGTGTATCAATACGTGCTAAGCCATATTTAATATGTCCATCTCCAAGGACTGTTCCTTCTGGAATAGCTCCTTGAGGCGCCGCACTTACTTCTTCTTTCTTTTCTTCCTTTGGTTCTAATTCTTTTGGATTGATCTGTACACCTTCTTGTGCAGTCTGCATTACGTGTGCTGCAATTTCGTGTGCTTTCTCCATTGAGAATCTAGAAGCATACGTTTCAATCAACATAGGCAAGTTCAGACCTGTGACAATTGCCCATTTGTCTTCGTGACCATCTAACAAGGCACTTGCCTGATTGAATGGAGTTCCTCCCCATAGGTCAACTAAGAACAATACTT
>OLNM01002167.1_pt1 | contig 12896 bp, 11 predicted proteins | sample 1672391 | NCBI WGS metagenome assembly OLNM01 (sample SAMEA3136680, study PRJEB25190) | human gut metagenome | reverse complement strand
ATCCACGTCGCCAGAGGGAATAAGCGTCTTGGTGCATCGGATAAGTTTCTTTTGATAGTCCACACCATAGAGCAGGACGGGAATGCCCGCCTTGAGGGCGATGAAGTAGAAACCTTTTTTCCAATCAGGATTCAATGAACGGGTGCCTTCTGGGGTAACGCACAACACGCATCGCTCTTCCTTCTTCAGGTAGTCAGCCAAGTTGTCGGTCATGCTGCTATGTTTGTCCCTCCATACGGGAATGCCGCCCAGACGCTTAAACAAGACACCTAAAGGCCAGAAGAACCACTCCCTTTTCATGAGAAAGCGGCTGCTGATGCCTTCGGCCTTGGCATAGCATAGTCCCAACAGAAAATCCCAATTGCTGGTATGAGGAGCCAGGCATATCACGTATTTGGCGGGATGCCTCTCCGAAATTTCTTTCCGCCATCCCATTACATTATATAATAGCCAACCGCAAAAGCTTTGTATCATGCGTTCAGTTATATATTGATGCGTTAAGCGAGACCATGCACTTGGTCTATCAATTCATTGACGTGCTTCTTGAAATCTTGCAACAGCACTTTGTAGTATTGTTTTTGAGGCATGCCTGGCTCCGGATGCGATATGCGGGCCACATAGTCCTTGCGCAACAAGAGTATGGAAGTGAGCAAAGCCCTCAAGGTCTCCTGGTCGGGCTTCACCTCGTATAGCGACACGGCCATGCACTCGGCGAAAAGCTGCTCACATACGTTATTGATCATTTGCTTGAGTTCTCTTTTGTTTGCCATAATAGCGCCCCTTTCATTTAATGGTGTTATTTTTTGCATGTCAAAGATAGGCAAAATTTCCCTAAGCCACAAACTTATGCCCAAAATTATCTCATTTTTGGCTTCATTTTTTCATTATCTCAAAGAAAATGGCTAAATTTGCAGTGTTTTTGAATATTCATACATTTCTTATCAAACAAATAAATCTAATTATGGAAAAGAGTGCGTTGCAGATTGCAAGAGCTGCTTATCAGCCAAAGTTGCCTAAGGCACTTCAAGGTGCGGTGAAGGTAAAAGAGGGCGAGCCCACCCAGAGTGTTGACAACCAGGAAGAAATCAAGAAGTTGTTCCCCAACACCTATGGCATGCCCCTTGTGGAGTTTGTGCCAGGCGAGGTAGCCAACGAGAAGAAGATGAACGTTGGCGTGATTTTGAGTGGCGGGCAGGCTCCCGGTGGACACAATGTGATATGCGGTCTTTTCGATACCATCAAGAAACTGAACCCAGAGAACCGTCTTTATGGCTTCATTCTCGGCCCAGGCGGATTGGTAGACCACAACTATATGGAAATTACCGCTGATTTCATCGAGGACTACCGCAACACGGGTGGTTTCGACATGATCGGCTCTGGCCGTACCAAGCTGGAGAAGGTGGAGCAGTTTGAGAAAGGCATTGAGATACTCCGCCAGCTGGAGATTTCCGCCTTGGTTATCATTGGTGGCGACGACTCCAACACCAACGCCTGTGTCTTGGCGGAATACTATGCGGCCAAGAAGTACGGCGTACAGGTGATAGGTTGCCCCAAGACCATTGACGGCGACTTGAAAAACGACCAGATAGAAACTTCTTTTGGTTTCGATACCGCCACGAAGACCTACTCAGAATTGATTGGCAACATTGAGCGCGACTGCAATTCTTCCCGCAAGTACTGGCACTTCATCAAGTTGATGGGTCGCTCCGCTTCCCATATCGCCTTGGAGTGCGCCCTGCAGACACAGCCCAATATCTGCTTGATTTCCGAGGAAGTACAGGCTAAAGACATGACCCTCAACCAAATCGTTGAGCAAATCGCCACCGCCGTGGCTCGCCGCGCCGAGGACGGCAACAACTATGGCGTTGTCCTGATACCAGAAGGACTCATCGAGTTTATCCCCGCCATTGGCCGACTGATACAAGAGCTGAACGACTTGCTGGCCGCCCACGGAGCGGAATACAAAGACCTCGACAAGGACGCACAGCGTGCGTACATCATGGAGCACCTCTCCGCCGAGAACGCCGCCACCTTCGAGACTTTGCCCGAGGAGGTAGCCCGTCAGCTTTCCCTTGACCGCGACCCCCACGGCAACGTACAGGTTTCCCTCATTGAGACCGAGAAGCTGCTCTCCGACATGGTCGCCAATCTGCTGGATAAGTGGAAGAAGGAAGGCAAGTACGTGGGCAAGTTCGCCACGCAGCACCACTTCTTTGGCTACGAGGGCCGTTGCGCCGCTCCCTCCAATTTCGACGCTGATTACTGCTACGCTTTGGGAAGCAGCGCCGCCCAATTAATCGCGAACGGCAAGACTGGCTATATGGCCATCGTGAAGAACACCACGGCCGGCACCGACAACTGGATGGCAGGTGGCGTGCCTATCACCATGATGATGAACATGGAGAAACGCGCGGGCGAGATGAAACCCGTTATCCGCAAGGCTCTCGTGGAGCTGGACGGCAAGCCCTTCAAGGCTTTCGCTGCGATGAGAGACAAGTGGGCACGCGAGACTTGCTTCGTGTACCCTGGTCCCATCCAGTATTGGGGTCCCGCCGAGGTATGCGACCAAACAACCAAGACCTTGCAGCTCGAACAAGAATAAACCATATCTCCAACAGGAATCGAAGGGCTTCACGGCCCTTCGATTTTTATGTTCCCTTCCATAGATGACCACACGGCAAAACAGGACCAAAAGGAGTTCTCGCTCCCGAAGAAACCATAAGCCCTCTCCATGGAGCAAGACTCCTTGGCTTCGCCGGCTCCCTCGCTGGGCATGGTGGATTGGCGGGTTGATCGTGGTGATACTCTATGTGTGGGCGTTCTATTATTTCTTCGTGGGTCCCACTGGCTTCCGTTGGCGTGCCCTCTATGGCGACACGAAATATCCAGAAGGCTTTGAGATACACGGCATCGATATATCCCATTACCAGGGCGAGATAGACTGGGAAGAACTGAGCAACGCCATGGTAATGGATCACCCCTTGCGCTTTGTCATCGTTAAAAGCACCGAGGGTTCCACCCGCCTGGACAAGCGCTTCCGTGACAATTTCGCCAACGCCCGGGAGTACGGCTTTATCCGCGGAGCGTATCATTTTTGGAGCAACAAGTCGAGCGCACGCACGCAGGCTTACTATTTCCTGGACAAGGTACACCTGACCGAGGGTGACCTGCCCCCCATTCTCGACATAGAGCACAAACGCAAAGAGCAGAGCGTGGAGGATTTCCAGCAAGATGTGCTCACCTGGCTCCACATCGTGGAAGACAGATACCACGTGAAACCCATTATCTATACCTATCACAAATTCAAGGAGACTTACCTCAACGCCCCCGTGTTCGACGACTACCCCTATTGGATAGCCCACTACTACGTAGAGAAAGTAGAATACAAGGGCGCATGGAGGTTCTGGCAATACACCGACGCGGGCAAGTTGCCGGGCATCAAGGGCTACGTAGACCTCAACGTCTATAACGGAAGCTATTATGACCTGCGCAACTTCTGCATCCAGGGCAAGGAGGAGCGCGACTACTTCTTGTATGGAGAATAAAAAGTCTATCTTTCCGAAACAAGTTATTTTGCCCAGGAAAATAACTTGTTTTCCCTCGCGAAATAACTTAACGTCGTGAGTTCGACGAATTCCACTTTATGTGCGAGCCCTGTTATTGCCAAACTGTAGAGACGCATTCTTGCGTCTCAGCCAGCTGCCAAGTCTTCGCGATTGGCGATTTTATTCGGCAATCTTGCTTGCTGAGACGCAAGAATGCGTCTCTACAACTTTTCGTCGAACTCACGAACTTAAATCGCCATGCGAAACAAGTTAACATGAGTTCGACATTATATATGTCACGGCATCTCCACGGCTTCCCGCCACTTCGCCCACCTGTGTTTTCAAGGCTTCCCGAGGGCTATAACGTATAACTTTAGTTAAATAACTATATCTTTTAGTCAAAAAATGTAGAAACGCTTGCGTATCACTAAAACTTTTAGTTACTTTGCGTCAGAGAAACCTGAAACAACAGCAATAACCTAAAAGATAAATGATATGAAACCGCTTACCAACAAAGAAGAAGAAATCATGAACCATTATTGGGAGCATGGCGAGATGCAAATACGGGAGCTGCAAAACCTTTACGATGAACCAAAGCCTCACGTCAACACGCTATCCACACTGGTGCATATCCTGGAGGATAAGGGTTTCCTGGGGCACGAGGCTATCACCCAGCGTTGCTACAAGTACTTCCCCAAGCTCTCCCGCGATGATTATCGCCGGGGGACGCTCGGCAACGTGGTAAACAAGTTCTTTGGCCGTTCCTACATGAACGTGGTGTCCACACTGGTGAAAGACGAGAAAATCTCGCTCGACGACCTGCGGGAGCTTATCAAGCAAGTGGAAAGCAACCCGAAACAGTAACCCCTACCCCATTATCCTCTACCGCCTATGTCTATCTTCTTTATCTACTCACTGAAAGTGACCCTCTGCCTCACGGCGTTTTACTTGGTCTACAAGTTGTTGCTCAGCAGAGACACGTTTTTCGCCTACAATCGCTTCGTGCTGCTAGGCCTGTGCGCGCTGTCACTGTCACTGCCCTTGACGCAGGTCTCCACGTCAAATCCCTCCCCTGTCGTGGCTGGCTTCGCCGTGGTGGAGACTATGGTGGTCAGTGCAGAAGTCTACGAACCGACCTCCTTGGACCTCAGCGTCACCTCGCTATGCTTTGGGGTCTACCTCTTGGGTGTCCTGTTCTTCCTGGCACGTGAAATCTGGTCACTGTTCTCGCTGCGCCGATTGATAAGCGGAGGGCGCGTCGTGGAAAACGATGGCACCATGAAAGTGGTGGTGGTCAAAGACCATGTGTCACCATTCAGCTGGATGGGCAATGTCGTCATGAGCGAGAAAGATTACGCCGACAGCCCCGAGTACATCATCCGGCACGAGCGGGCGCACGTGGTCGCCCGGCACTCTTGGGACATCCTGGCATGCGACCTGCTGATAGTATTCCAGTGGTACAACCCCGCGGCGTGGCTGTTGAAGTCGGAGCTGCAGACTGTCCATGAGTACGAGGCTGACCGCAGCGTGCTGGACTCAGGCATCAACGCCACTGACTACCAAATGTTCCTGATTCGAAAAACAGCGGGAGAGAAACTCTTCTCCGCCGCCAACAACCTTAATCAATATTCACTCAAAAACCGTATTACTATGATGAAGAAATCGAAATCCAACAAGTGGAACCACTGCAAGGTGCTTGCCGTGCTTCCCGTAGCCGCTACAGCGTTAGTAGCGTTCGCCACCCCCAAGGCCGAGACCCTGACCCAAGAGATCGCCCAGAAAAGCGACGCACTGGTGACAGCCATGAAGCAAGTGACCACGCAGGTGCCCGAGACCGCCACGAAAGCCCTTACTGCCACGGCCGAGGTGAAAGCTCCGAAGACCCCGCAGACCCCCACCACGCCGCAAGACAAGAAGGACGGCAAGGTGTATGACGTGGTGGAGGTGATGCCCCAGTTCCCCGGCGGCAATGCGGAGATGATGAAGTTCCTGAAAGAGAACATCCGCTACCCCAAGGAAGCTCACGAGAAGAACATACAAGGCAGGGTGATTGTACGTTTCATCGTCAACGAGGACGGACAAGTGTCCGACGCCAAAGTAGCGCGCTCCGTGGATCCGCTGCTCGACGCTGAGGCTCTGCGCGTGGTGAACAGCATGCCCAAATGGACACCTGGCAAGCAGGACGGCAAGGCCGTGAAGGTGAAATACCACCTGCCCCTATCCTTCCAGCTCAATGGTTCGTCTAAGGGAAAGGCGACAGGCGATCCCAGCGGGCTCACGCTGGCCAGCCCCGTCTGCTCGTCGAAAGCCTACGTGGTGGTGGACGGGAAGCATGTCACCGACATCAGCCACATCAAGCCCGATGACATAGAGTCCATCAACGTCTACAAGGGCAAGTCCGCCACAGACAAGTATGGAGAGAACGGCAAGAACGGTGTCATCGAGATCACGATGAAGAAGAAGTAACAACCCTAAAAACACAACACCATGATGAAGAGAAGTAGCAACAACAGAAAGTGGAGCCGCCACATGACGCTGGCCACGCTCCCCATGGCCATGATGGCCGTGATGGCATGCGCCAAGCCTGCGAACGCCATGCCATGGCAGTCCACTACCGTCACCGCCGCGTCCGACGGCGAGCAGGAGGGCGGGATCACCATCGTCACCACGGGCGACAATCTCGCGCAGCCCTACTATGTGGTAGACGGAAAGCACATCACAGATGTCAGCCACATCAAAGCCGACGACATCCAGAGCATCACCGTGCTCAAAGGAAAGCAGGCCACCGACAAATACGGGAAGGCCGCAAAGGGCGGTGCCATTGAGGTGACGCTCAAGAAATCCGGCGAGCGTGAGGCAGCACTCTCCATCATCACAACGGGCGGCAATCTCTCGCGGCCCTACTACGTGGTGGACGGGAAGCATGTCACCGACATCAGCCACATCAAGCCCGAATACATAGAGTCCATCAGCGTGCTGAAAGACAAGTCCGCCATAGACAAGTATGGAGAGAACGGCAAGAACGGTGTCATCGAGATTACGATGAAGAAGAAGTAACAACCCCCGAAACACAACACCATGATGAAGAGAAGTAGCAGCAACAGCAAGTGGAGCCGCCACATGGCGCTGGCCGCGCTCCCCATACGCTACTTCCCTTCAATCATCCATGTGCAGGTTTCCCCCGTGACTCATGGAGACACGCTTCACGACAACAAGACTTTTCGATGACTCATTATGTGCCAAATGTGCCAAACAGTCTCTTTGCGAGAATCGTTGGCAAAATTAGTGCGCTGACCGTGTCGCGATACGTCAACTATATTAATAACAAGCCTATGGGCAAAATTAAATACGCACTAAATTAATTCCGCCAACGAGTTTATAAAACTAAACATTATGAAAACAATCTTCTTCCTGGCAGCCGTCTGCTTATGGTTGCTGCCGGCTTCTGCCAGAAACATAGACAGAGACGTTGAAAAAACGGTATTGAACCCCAACTTCAAAGCCCGTACAGGAAGCATTAACACCATAACGAAGGTGGAACTTACAGACGAGCATACCAAACTGTTCGTGCACGTAGTGTTCCGTCCGCATTGGTGGATCAGTCCCGACAGCACGATGTATCTGGAAGACGTGGCAAGTGGTAAGCGCTATCAGGCTACCAGGGTCGAAGGCCTGAAGTTTGGCGAACGCTTCTACATGCCCGATTCGGGAGAGACGGACATGGTCTACACGTTTCCACCTCTTCCCGACAGTGTGAAGGCGGTGAACTGGATTGCCCCGACCTCGCCCGAAGACCACACCTACGGCATTGACCTGACGAAAGACGGCGACGGAAAGCAGCATTCGGCCAGGCTGGAGAACTGGATCGCCCAATATTCCCAACAAGCGACACAGTCCGACGACGAGGAAAACACCGACTTTTTCACGACCGACACGGTCTACATCACCGGTGTGCTGGACAACTACGATCCAGTGCTGGGCTTTGAGACGGGCATCATCTACATACGCGACATGCTGGAGAACAAAGACCGCCCGGAGGTGGTGAAGATTCATCCAGACGGACGGCTGGAAGGGAAATTCCTGCTGAAACATCCGCTGCAGGCCAACATGATCATCGGCGACAACCATGTCCTGGGCAATCTTTACTTTGAGCCGGGAAAGACGCTTGCGATCTACCTGGACTTCGAAGACTTCCTGGCACGCAGCAGGGCCCGAGACCTCAACTATCCGCTGAAGCATACCCTATATGGAGGCGAACTGGGCGAAGTGAACCGGCAACTGGCCGAAGCCCCAGCCTTCCCGTTCGACTATGCGGCCTTACAGACAATGACAGACAGCCTCAGCCCCATGCAGATACGGGAAAAATACGACCAGGCTACGGCGGAACTGGAAAACAAGCTGGCGACGTACATGGACAACAACCGCATCTCGCCCAAGGTGCGGCATATCCTGCAGATGCAGGCCAAGGTGTCCGGCGCATTGGGACTGCTGGACTATGCCATGAGCTACGGATTCGAACAGCGGAAAGATACCACGAAGACCGAGTTGCCGATGGCATTCTACAGCTTCCTGCGTCAGTTGCCGCTCGACGACGAGACTATTCTGGCAGTAAAGGACGGAAACACCTTCATCAACCGCTTTTCTTTCATGGGCTGGCTATACCAACAGGCCTCACAAAGGATCACAGCCTGGCAGGAAGCCCACCAGCAGAAGGTCGAACCGACACCCGAAAGGCAGGTGGAAGAGATGCTGCTTCTCGACAAGGCACGGACAGAAGTCATGATGGATTACCTTGGCACGACAGACATGCCTTTCCTGTGGCAACTGGTCTTGTGCAACTCCGTATGCAACACGCTGCAACCCCAGTCGGCAAATGTGGCTGGGGAACGGGACACCGCCGAAGTGCAGCTGGCAACGGCACTGAAAGACTCGGTATCAGCCTGGATGACCTATCCCGTACTGAAAGAGACCATCGGACAGGCCTACCACCAATACACAGAACAACAGGCCTACGAGCTGCCTCCGGGCAAAGGGACGGACATCTTCCGCCACATCATCGCACCTTACAAAGGAAAAATCCTGCTAATAGACTTCTGGGCCACCTCCTGCGGGCCATGCCGGTCGGCCATCGAAGGCCATGCAGACCTCAGGGCAAAATATCGCGGCAACAAGGACGTACAGTTCATCTTCATCACCAGCGAAAGCGAATCGCCAGAGCAGACATACAACGCATATGTGGAAAAGCATCTGCAAGGCGAGGCTGTTTACCGCATCCCGACGTCAGACTACCAGTACCTGCGCGAACTGTTCAGCTTCAACGCCATTCCGCGCTACGTGCTTATCGGGCGCGACGGCAAAGTGCTGTCCGACGATTACCGGAACATGTACTCAGCTCACGCCCTGGAAAAAGACCTGAAAGCCCTGGGGGTTGCCCTGCTAGAACCAGTCGCAGACGATGCGGAGGGCACCTAAGGAATGAGCATGGCCTCCCCTCCTTAGGGTATTTTCATGGGACGGCGGAAAAGCAGGGTCTTGTTCGCCATCATGGAGTCACGGCAATCTTGATCACGCCGTCCCGCTTTTGCTCGAAGAGCTCGTAGGCCTCGGCTATCCCTGACAGCGGAAAGCGATGCGTGATGAGTGGAGTGGTGTCTATCTGTCCTTCCTCGATGAGCCGTAGTATCCGCTCGCAGTCGCAACCATCCACCCCACCCGTCTTGAAGGTGAGATTCTTGCCGTACATCTGGGGAAGCGGCAATGTCTGGGACTCATCATAAAGAGCCACAACCGTCACGACGGCATTGGGACGGGCACATTGCCATGCCAGCTGGAAGGTATCCTTGCCTCCCGCCACCTCCAACACCCTGTCCGCTCCCTGGTGGTCACTGTGCCGCAAGACGAAATCATGGCATTCCCCAGGGGCGGTCAGCAACACCTCGGGGTAATGCTCTTTGACAAAAGCCCTGCGCTCTTCCGACTGCTCACAGACGATGATACGCTTGGGATGCTTCAGCATGACGCAGAGCAAGGTACAAATACCCGTGGGTCCCGCCCCGATGATGAGCACGGTGTCTTCTTCCGAAATCTCGCTGATGCGTGCAGCCCAGAAGCCCGTGGCAAGGATATCCCCCACGAACAAAGCCTGTTCGTCGGTCACGCCATCGGGGATGCGGTTCAATCCCTGTTGGGCCAATGGCACGCGCACGTATTCCGCCTGTCCGCCGTCGATACGACAACCCAAAGCCCATCCACCATGCGGCGATGTGCAGTTGTTCACATAGCCATGCCGGCAGAAGTAACATTCCCCGCAGAAAGTCTCCACGTTCACGGTCACCCGGTCTCCTTCTCGGAAGCCCTTGACCTCACTTCCCAGCTCTTCCACCACGCCCACCATCTCATGTCCTACGGTGATGCCTGGCACGGCCCTGGGCACGCTGCCGTGCTTGATGTGCAAGTCACTGGTACAAATGCTGGACAATGTCACGCGGACTATAGCGTCCGTCGGCTCAAGAATCTCGGGTTTCGGCTTATCTATAAGCTCAAACCTGCCTTTATTTATATAGGTATACGCTTTCATCACCGCTGTAAACAAATGGATTTCCTTCAGATTGCAACCGTTTTCCGTTTGCAAAGATAATGTTTATTTGTGGCAATCCCGCCAATTATTTCCACAAAGTAATAGATGAAACCACGAATTTAGGTGCCAGTCCTAGATGCACGCCCCTTCCCCTACGACTGGGGGCACATGTCGTCACCAAACTCTCCGCAACAGTCCCGGCATCCTCCATACTACTCCTCTTGAAAGCCAATACTACTATTCTCCCAGTACCAATTAACTGAAACCGCAGTACCACCCTATTGAAACTCCAGTACCAGCTAGCTGAAACTCCAGTACCACTAGGCTGGTACTGGGAAGGATACTATACTCCCGCCAACATGGAGCTATATATATGTTCATGACGCAATATCCATCTTCGCACCTTGGTATATGCCAATACGCATCGCTTGGTTATACGAGTCAATATTCTCACCAAGCAACAAGCTCATGAGAAAAAGTTTCAAGATCGTGCGCTATGCGCAGCAATGTCGCATATGCTTCTTTTGCCGTTTGTATTCACTCTATGCTTGACCGGATGAACACCCCTTGTGACCATTTCTACTTTGAAAGGTTCGCATTTTCGGCTTATGGAAAATAAATAATCTCTTTTCAGTATTATTATTTACCTTTTTCGAACAATTTTACAATCTCGTCACACCAGTCGAACGTACGATGCGTCCATGTGTCGGCAATGAGTACTTTCCCCGTGGAGCAATCTATAAGGAAATGTGCCGGGACTCCTTCCACCCCGTACAGTTCACGTATGTCGGCACCGACAATGACATTCCGCCACCGTGAATAATCCTTGACAACATCAAGCCATGCCGTGCGGTTATCATCTATTGAAGCGGCAAACACCTCAAACCCCCTATCACGATACCGATTATATAAATCTGCAATTTTAGGCATATCGGCACGGCAAGGGGCACACCATGAAGCCCAGAAGATCAGCAGGACATAGGTGTTCGAGTTATCCCCTACAACACTTTTAAGTGACACATCCTCATCCGAAGGCGATTTCCCCGTAAAATCTTTATAGGGATTTCCCGGGAACAACTCACGTGCTTTGGCGGCACGCTCTTTTTCTTGCTCAATTCGCATCAGCGTTTCTTTAGTGATAGCCGCATAACTCGCCTTCTGCCCCGCAGACATAGAGTTTATCAGATCCAGTTTCATCTCCCACGGCATGGAGAAATGATAACGGTCGAAAAGGAAACCGCCAATGGGGTTGTCTATATTTTCCTTTATATATGAGGCAATGAAAGGGAACAGGGAATCTGGTTTATTGACATACGCCACCATTTCACGGCTGAATCTGTCAAGAACATCATTTAGCGAAGTCCCCGTCGCAGCATGAAGATATGTTTCAGGGTCAAACCCTTCGATTGAAATATTGCCCGGTTCCAGTATCAAATCTATAGTTCTTCCACTTTCGCTTTTCAACGTATCTACTACTGCCACAATTGCTGTCCTTATCGTATCTGCATTGCCACGAAAAACAAACGAATTATTTTTACACACTGTAGAGTCGATAAATACGGGCTCTTCGTTGGCATCCAAGTATAGAAGGTAGACCTTATTGCCATCGGCAAAATCACTGGAACGTCCATTGATTACGTAATTTGTTTTACCCGTACAGGACATTAATAAGATCATCACAAGCAGCACATACAGACTCCTTTTCATAACATTCAAAATTTGTGTAATTTTTATAATCAGCCCCCAAATTTACTTTTTTTTTGCGAAAAATCAAAGATTTAACGTTTTTTTAATCGACTCTCTCCGAACAGAGGGGAAAAACAAAGAACGTATATATGAATACGGAGATAAGGTAAAGTCGCTTTTTCATTTGATTATAAATTATTTAGCGGATTCTTTGGCTGTTTCATATTTAATTACGATATTTGCGTTACGATAATTAATAATTGCGTAATATTAGATAAACATAATATGAAGCCGAACAATCCTTTCTTGATAGCAGGTTACCACAGCCCAGAATTCTTTTGCGACCGTGAGACGGAAACGGCAACTATTCTCGATGCGCTCCATAATGGGCGCAATGTAACACTGATTGCTCCCCGTCGTATGGGTAAGACCGGTTTGATTCGTCATGCCTTTTATCGCCTGAAAGAGCAGGAGCCAGATATTGTTACGTTCTATATGGATATCTACTCCACGCAGTCTATGGGTGATTTCGTGCGATTGTTTGCCAATACAGTGTTAGGAAAACTGGATACCGCGCCTCAGAAAGCATTAAGTCGCATAGGTCAGTTCATTCGCAGTTGTCGTCCGGTATTCACCATTGACGAGCTGACCGGAGTCCCCAAAGTGACAATTGACGTGGCACCCCAAGAGGAGGAGAATACCCTGAAAGAGATATTCGATTATCTGGGCTCCTCGGAGAAACGGTGTTATATCGCCATCGACGAGTTCCAACAGATTGCTGAATACTCGGAGAAAGGGATAGAAGCTCTGTTGCGCTCCTATATCCAGTTCCTGCCTAACATTAACTTCATCTTTGCGGGCAGCAAGCAACACTTGATGCAGGAGATGTTCACCTCGTCTAAAAGACCGTTCTACCAGAGTACGCAACTGCTGACCATTGGCCCCATTGATCGTGAGGCGTATGCTTGTTTTGCCATCAGTCACTTTGCAGAACATGGCGTGCGACTCCCTCGTGAGGTTTTCGATACGATTTACGATAAATTTGACGGACATACCTGGTATATCCAGTGCCTTCTCAATCGCTTGTA
>OLNM01002162.1_pt1 | contig 12913 bp, 24 predicted proteins | sample 1672391 | NCBI WGS metagenome assembly OLNM01 (sample SAMEA3136680, study PRJEB25190) | human gut metagenome | reverse complement strand
CAGCTGCCGGAGCGGTGCTTAAGCCGCAAGGCGGGAATTGTGCGGTGTTGCCCTATCCTCGCCCCCCTTTTGGTGAGCGGCTAGCCTGCAATTCGACGTATTATTGAGGTTACCATTTCTATCCACACTCTCCTTGCGGAGAGCGATACGTTGGGGGCAACCAAGGCCGATGCGGCATTTCTATCCACACCCTCTCACAGGGAATGACTGGCATTTATTCATGGCTCTGGTAATGTTACACAAACTTTTACCGATGTTTGTGAACAGAAAAACAACCGTACTGGGCACTGGCATGGCATTTTTGCTGGCTCAAACACTCGTGCATTTATTTCATGTTCTGCTTCTGCTATTTTGTGCAGGCAATGCTTATTTCATCAGTTTCTGCAGCGTTTTCAGCAGCTCATCCACAACTTCGTCATTCCCGGCACGGATACCATCCGCCACACAGGTGCGGATATGGTTTGCCAGCAGCTCACGGTTGAACGCGTTCATCGCCGCCGTTACCGCCGCCGACTGCACCAGAATATCCGGACAATACACTTCGTTTTCCACCATCCCACGGATGCCCCGAATCTGCCCTTCGATCCGGTTCAGTCTGTGGACCAGGCTTTTATACTCTTCTTCACTGCGATGCTTTGTTTTGTGTGCACAGCAGCAACACGGTTCCTTCTTTTCGTTTTCCTGCATTATGTTACCCTCCCATCACATGCAAGGTACCCCGGCGGGGTATATTCACTATATACCCCGCCAGGGTACCCTGTCAAGTAAATAATATAATATTTTTATATTATTTTATGCGAGAGTTTTTTACTATAGCAATTTTTAAAATTAAAGCGGATATCCGCATGAACAAAACCACCCTGAACAGTCAGAAAGAGAAACATTCCATGCTCTCCTTGCGGAGAGCGGCCCCGGAAGCATTATGCTTTGCCATAATCACCCCGGGCAAAGTTACTTTTCCCTGCAAGATGTTGCAGTCTTTTTAAAAAACGATTTCATCGGCACAATGTCAATCGTTACAAATCAAGGTAAAGTCTGGACGATTTCCAAAACATCCCGCTTTGATTACGATGCAGCTTTTGCAGAACTGCGCAAATATCGCGGTGCAGCGGAAAAGGAATGGGATGACGTTATTGACAACTTCTTGAAAAACGGCTATACTTACGGTATAGGAAGGAGTTGATGCCATATGTTGGACGGAGATAAGCTCTCTTGGGAAGAAGGCTGGGCTTATATTGAGAAAGCATATGAGGAAGGCAAGAAACTCCGCGAAGAACGACAAAAACAAACCGAAACAACACAAAAATAATGCAACTTGAACCACGATGCACGCGCACCGTGGTTTTTGTTTACCCATTTTTAGCACGATGCAGACCGCACCGTGCTTTTATTATGCCCATTTTGCCCGCATGAGGACGGAACGGGCACCATCGCAGAGGGCAGTGCGTACCCTATCCACAACCGGATGTAGACGGAGAACTGCGTCACCAAACCGAGGTTTTACCCACAGAAAGGAGTTTCCACCATGAAACGCGAAGACGTAAAGAACAAGATCCCCGGCATTACCGAGGAGCAGCTGAACTGGCTCATGCAGGAGAACGGCAGCGATATCACCCGGGAGAAATTTCTATCCACACTCTCCTTGCGGAGAGCGACTTGAGCTTGCCGGAAACACCCACCCGCGTTGTGTTATTTCTATCCACGCTCTCCTTGCGGAGAGCGACTTTTCTGTTTGCGGATCATATCGAGCTGCGTGCAATTTCTATCCACGCTCTCCTTGCGGAGAGCGACCAGCCGGCAACAAAGCAGGCGCAGAATCTTTTAAATTTCTATCCACGCTCTCCTTGCGGAGAGCGACGGACCAAAACTGCGCCAGCTCTTCGGGGCCTTTATTTCTATCCACGCTCTCCTTGCGGAGAGCGACGTCGGAGAATTATTCCAAATTAACATAAACACAATTTCTATCCACGCTCTCCTTGCGGAGAGCGACGCACGCCACCATCAAGACAATCCAGGATAACACCATTTCTATCCACGCTCTCCTTGCGGAGAGCGACAGAACGAATTCCGATAGTTTTTTCTAAGCCTGTAAATTTCTATCCACGCTCTTTATTGTTTCGATTCTTTTCATTACGAGGGATTTCTATCCACGCTCTCCTTGCGGAGAGCGACCTGGCATCAACCCCGATCAGTCCGGCAAGACTGATATTTCTATCCACGCTCTCCTTGCGGAGAGCGACGGTTTTTACGCCGGACTGCTTCTTGCAAATGCGGATTTCTATCCACGCTCTCCTTGCGGAGAGCGACCCGCTGAGGGCGAACGCGTGAGCTACACTTACGCAATTTCTATCCACGCTCTCCTTGCGGAGAGCGACTTGGGCAGCAAGGCCAGACAGGCAATGCAAGCGATTTCTATCCACGCTCTCCTTGCGGAGAGCGACTCTATGGGTCTTGACGGGAGGTTCAAGTTGTAATGATTTCTATCCACGCTCTCCTTGCGGAGAGCGACCGTACGGGGCCCTTAAACACGTCCACCAAACGGAGATTTCTATCCACGCTCTCCTTGCGGAGAGCGACCATGACGACAAATATTAGTAACCTTAAGGTATTCTATTTCTATCCACGCTCTCCTTGCGGAGAGCGACGGTCTTTTTTCAAGCGTCTATTTGGGATACATGAAGAATTTCTATCCACGCTCTCCTTGCGGAGAGCGACCGCTGGAGCTTGAACCAGTCCCGAACTTCCGGTTTATTTCTATCCACGCTCTCCTTGCGGAGAGCGACAAAAATCTGTTGAAATTGGAGGATAACGAGGCATATTTCTATCCACGCTCTCCTTGCGGAGAGCGACGCGTTCAAGCAGATTCTTGAGGGATTTGGCAATGGATTTCTATCCACGCTCTCCTTGCGGAGAGCGACCATATTCACAGCACGTCACCCGGCCATCGGGGTATTTCTATCCACGCTCTCCTTGCGGAGAGCGACCGAAAGCAGCGGCCGCATCGGCTTGTTTTGCCACATTTCTATCCACTCTCTCCTTGCGGAGAGCGACGCAAACCCAGGGCCTTAAAATCCCGGCGTTGTGTATTTCTATCCACGCTCTCCTTGCGGAGAGCGACCCTAAACGGTTTCGCGATGCGTTGAAACACCTGCATTTCTATCCACGCTCTCCTTGCGGAGAGCGACATTCCATCATGTTTGTCAATTTGAGGGTTGTTGATATTTCTATCCACGCTCTCCTTGCGGAGAGCGACGCAAAGACGTTTGAGCATTATTATAATCAGTATGATTTCTATCCACGCTCTCCTTGCGGAGAGCGACGTAATAGCCCGGTGGTCGTTCCACGGACTGGACATTTCTATCCACGCTCTCCTTGCGGAGAGCGACCCCTTGCTTCCGGTATCAATCCTAATCAGTCTGATTTCTATCCACGCTCTCCTTGCGGAGAGCGACTGGCTCTTGACCAGTATCTCAACGAGCAGGAGGTATTTCTATCCACGCTCTCCTTGCGGAGAGCGACGTGTTTTCAACCTTTTTGCCAATCCGGGTAGTACTATTTCTATCCACGCTCTCCTTGCGGAGAGCGACGCTTAAAAAGATACAAAAATTATGGGATGCTCCTATTTCTATCCACGCTCTCCTTGCGGAGAGCGACCTCATAGCATAAGCGTCCATAATAATCCGAATTCATGATTTCTATCCACGCTCTCCTTGCGGAGAGCGACGTCTCTTTTATGTTATATGATACATCTTCTCTCATATTTCTATCCACGCTCTCCTTGCGGAGAGCGACGGTATTGGCCTTGTGTTCATGTGGTGGGGCGTGCGATTTCTATCCACGCTCTCCTTGCGGAGAGCGACGCCTTAGCGCCGGAAGAGAATCCGACACAGAAGAATTTCTATCCACGCTCTCCTTGCGGAGAGCGACTGTTGGAACAATCGGCCAGCTACAACGCCGCATTGGAAAATTTCTATCCACGCTCTCCTTGCGGAGAGCGACCCGACACGAGCATTATAATCCTGGATGAGTACCAATTTCTATCCACGCTCTCCTTGCGGAGAGCGACAGGCTGATTCCGTCTCTCAGTACAATGCTATTTGATTTCTATCCACGCTCTCCTTGCGGAGAGCGACTTTACGCCAATTTCAGCGGGTTTTATTGGTGGATAATTTCTATCCACGCTCTCCTTGCGGAGAGCGACGGCTGCCAACGGCCTTGCGAACGCCCCACCACAAATTTCTATCCACGCTCTCCTTGCGGAGAGCGACACATTAGGGCAAACTTTTGCTTGCTGGTATATTATTTCTATCCACGCTCTCCTTGCGGAGAGCGACAACCATGGACACCGCCTCCAAAAATAGATATTTGCATTTCTATCCACGCTCTCCTTGCGGAGAGCGACTATACTGCCATTGTTGGCACCTCCTACTCCAAAAAATTTCTATCCACGCTCTCCTTGCGGAGAGCGACCCCACCACTACACATATAAGCACTTTAATGCTTTATTTCTATCCACGCTCTCCTTGCGGAGAGCGACTCTTGGATGTCCAGCCCAAGGATGAAAACACCCTAGATTTCTATCCACGCTCTCCTTGCGGAGAGCGACCCCTACAAATGGAGAAAGGAGGTTAATCCTAATATTTCTATCCACGCTCTCCTTGCGGAGAGCGACTTCACTTTGCAACGTTGAAATTCGTCAACCCCTATATTTCTATCCACGCTCTCCTTGCGGAGAGCGACCACAGTGGCGGACCTTGGCAAGCGGAATATAAGATTTCTATCCACGCTCTCCTTGCGGAGAGCGACATAACCGATATTGATTTTAGGATTATTGCCAAGATTTCTATCCACGCTCTCCTTGCGGAGAGCGACACAAACCCGCGCAGCCGGCTCCGGCCGCTGTGCAATTTCTATCCACGCTCTCCTTGCGGAGAGCGACCCAAGATACCGGAAAAGGGCCTTGGCCCAGTCAATTTCTATCCACGCTCTCCTTGCGGAGAGCGACAAGGGTGGCTATAATGTCAGCATTGACGATTTTGTATTTCTATCCACGCTCTCCTTGCGGAGAGCGACCGGTTACGGCCCGCATCATCGACCCGACTTTTGGATTTCTATCCACGCTCTCCTTGCGGAGAGCGACCAATAACGTGCTGCCCGCCTATGCCGCGTGTGGTATTTCTATCCACGCTCTCCTTGCGGAGAGCGACCTCCGCGCCTGTCGCGTGTGGTCCCGACGCCGATATTTCTATCCACGCTCTCCTTGCGGAGAGCGACGCAACCACGGCCAACAAGGCCCTGCAAAAAATTATTTCTATCCACGCTCTCCTTGCGGAGAGCGACGGCCGTCAGCAGGAACAGGACCGCGTTTTCGGTATTTCTATCCACGCTCTCCTTGCGGAGAGCGACCCCACGATGCAAAGGGCCCTGGGAGTGTTTTCCATTTCTATCCACGCTCTCCTTGCGGAGAGCGACCTTTCTTTCATTATCTATAGTATAACTGATAATTGTATTTCTATCCACGCTCTCCTTGCGGAGAGCGACCAACAAGATAAGCACCATCCACATCACGAGAGAGGATTTCTATCCACGCTCTCCTTGCGGAGAGCGACCCGATACAGGCGAACATCTTAAAGTTGTAAAGATATTTCTATCCACGCTCTCCTTGCGGAGAGCGACACGGTTTTTTCAATTTTCCAAGTTGTCATAATAATTTCTATCCACGCTCTCCTTGCGGAGAGCGACAAATTGTTGCCACTAAGCTTTAATGTTACGATCTATTTCTATCCACGCTCTCCTTGCGGAGAGCGACAGCATAGTGGAGCGTAACAGATGACAAATCCTGTTATTTCTATCCACGCTCTCCTTGCGGAGAGCGACCTAGCTTTTCGACTTCTATTATCTCCGTGACTGCATTTCTATCCACGCTCTCCTTGCGGAGAGCGACCGTGCCCTTTAGGCCCGCAAGCCATCTATCCATGTATTTCTATCCACGCTCTCCTTGCGGAGAGCGACCATATGGCCGCATCAACGACATTTCGCGCCTGATATTTCTATCCACGCTCTCCTTGCGGAGAGCGACTAGTTTTGCTCAATTCCTCGATTATTGTGATGATATTTCTATCCACGCTCTCCTTGCGGAGAGCGACTTTTTTCCTGCCAAAATGGGCGGCAACAGTCAAATATTTCTATCCACGCTCTCCTTGCGGAGAGCGACAGGTTTCTGCCAACGCTACCCATGTATCTAGTTTTATTTCTATCCACGCTCTCCTTGCGGAGAGCGACAAGTAGGGCAAAAGCGATTCCGGCAAAAGTTGGCGATTTCTATCCACGCTCTCCTTGCGGAGAGCGACCTTCGCAAGGTTCCGATACTGGGTATTAAGTAATATTTCTATCCACGCTCTCCTTGCGGAGAGCGACTTATGACAACTGGCATAAAATTGCCCAAGCCAAGATTTCTATCCACGCTCTCCTTGCGGAGAGCGACAAATCCTCTTTGGTTGATGGGGTATGACGTTGGATTTCTATCCACGCTCTCCTTGCGGAGAGCGACTTATCGCAGCATAGACCGCAACAATGTGGGTAAGATTTCTATCCACGCTCTCCTTGCGGAGAGCGACAGCATGTATACCAGCTTGTGTTGTGGGTGCTTCGATTTCTATCCACGCTCTCCTTGCGGAGAGCGACCCGCTTGCCAAGGTCCGCCACTGCGAGGGATATGTATTTCTATCCACGCTCTCCTTGCGGAGAGCGACGCCCCGCAGCAGGAAAACGGGCAGGCAGCCACCATTTCTATCCACGCTCTCCTTGCGGAGAGCGACTCTTTATCTTCTTCTAGCTGGGGGTTTATGCTAATTTCTATCCACGCTCTCCTTGCGGAGAGCGACATAGAGTTGGCATTTTTGGCAATAAACCCTATCACATTTCTATCCACGCTCTCCTTGCGGAGAGCGACCCCGGGAGCAAAATCCACCACCCCGGAAAGATACTATTTCTATCCACGCTCTCCTTGCGGAGAGCGACCGGTAACGGCCCGAATCATCGATCCCACCTATGATTTCTATCCACGCTCTCCTTGCGGAGAGCGACGGCGACAAAGACCAGGTAGTTAAGTGCCTGGCGCATATTTCTATCCACGCTCTCCTTGCGGAGAGCGACTCCGAGACTGTCCCGTGTCGTCCCGACGCCGATATTTCTATCCACGCTCTCCTTGCGGAGAGCGACTTTAAGGGGGACCACGGCCACATGAGCGGGGACATTTCTATCCACGCTCTCCTTGCGGAGAGCGACCTACTTTCATTATCTATAGTATAATTGATAAATGTATTTCTATCCACGCTCTCCTTGCGGAGAGCGACGATTCAACCGCATCAAGGACCTGGGCAGCACCCTGATTTCTATCCACGCTCTCCTTGCGGAGAGCGACGGGCCTGGATGTTACGATCATCGGCCGGACGTGGATTTCTATCCACGCTCTCCTTGCGGAGAGCGACCGAGCGCGAAAAGCAGCGCATAGTCAAGCTGGACATTTCTATCCACGCTCTCCTTGCGGAGAGCGACGCGTGGGCCTGGTACTGGCCTACAATAACTGCGAGATTTCTATCCACGCTCTCCTTGCGGAGAGCGACGACAAGGCCAAACAGGCAGCTGCCGACGCCGAGACATTTCTATCCACGCTCTCCTTGCGGAGAGCGACCCAGCAATGCCGCAGCCTCTAAGGCAGCGGCGGAATTTCTATCCACGCTCTCCTTGCGGAGAGCGACGACGGCAAGCTGACCGAGTACAGCACCACCGACATTTCTATCCACGCTCTCCTTGCGGAGAGCGACTCCCGCGTCTATGCGTGGTGGGCCTGGGCTAATTTATTTCTATCCACGCTCTCCTTGCGGAGAGCGACTGGGAGCTGGACGACAGCAGCGAATACTTTTACATATTTCTATCCACGCTCTCCTTGCGGAGAGCGACCTGTACAAGTTCGCCACCAGCGCCACGCCGGACGGCATTTCTATCCACGCTCTCCTTGCGGAGAGCGACCTCCTTTGCTTTGTTTTTTTAGGTTCCGTAGAGGTATTTCTATCCACGCTCTCCTTGCGGAGAGCGACGCCGCGCGCAGCGCATGAGGCCGTACTGGCAGCGATTTCTATCCACGCTCTCCTTGCGGAGAGCGACTGTGGTTTGTGGGCGCTCTACTGGAGACACACAAGATTTCTATCCACGCTCTCCTTGCGGAGAGCGACCGTCTATATCCGCCCGCTACGTTTTCTCTTTTATATTTCTATCCACGCTCTCCTTGCGGAGAGCGACCGGCAGGAACTGCCCCGGCCAGAAATTTGTCAATATTTCTATCCACGCTCTCCTTGCGGAGAGCGACAGCAAGCCCTGGACACGATCCGCGCCCGGGGCTTTATTTCTATCCACGCTCTCCTTGCGGAGAGCGACCCAAACCAATACCGGCAGTAACGAGAGTGGCGAATTTCTATCCACGCTCTCCTTGCGGAGAGCGACCGCAGTGCAGGTTGTAATTATCGTAATGCACACCCTATTTCTATCCACGCTCTCCTTGCGGAGAGCGACGAGACGTCATCGCAGAGATGACAGAAGCCCAATCCATTTCTATCCACGCTCTCCTTGCGGAGAGCGACCGCACCCAATCGGCGTCCCTATCACTGTAATAGAAATTTCTATCCACGCTCTCCTTGCGGAGAGCGACTAGTAAAATTTAACATTTCAGGCAGCGTAATCAGTATTTCTATCCACGCTCTCCTTGCGGAGAGCGACCCGGACAAACCTTGACAAATTTCACAAGGATTTAACATTTCTATCCACGCTCTCCTTGCGGAGAGCGACAAGGAGTAATGGCGGTACCCATTACTCCAACGTACATTTCTATCCACGCTCTCCTTGCGGAGAGCGACCTTGTGGGCGACGTGTGGGCCTGCCGGTGGCCGGACATTTCTATCCACGCTCTCCTTGCGGAGAGCGACAAGGGCACATAAAAAAAACCCGTGCAAGGCTTTAATTTCTATCCACGCTCTCCTTGCGGAGAGCGACAAATAAATACTTAAAACAATTTCTTGAGCTCCTGCATTTCTATCCACGCTCTCCTTGCGGAGAGCGACGTCTATACCTCGTAACAGAAAAAGACATCCCGATTTCTATCCACGCTCTCCTTGCGGAGAGCGACTACATCATAAGACACGCCGTTAATCTCCATCCCATTTCTATCCACGCTCTCCTTGCGGAGAGCGACGAGCCAACAGCCGCGCGGAACGACAAGAACAACATATTTCTATCCACGCTCTCCTTGCGGAGAGCGACAGACAACACAGCGAGCCGGATAGCGGCAGAATAAGATTTCTATCCACGCTCTCCTTGCGGAGAGCGACGCTGTTTTATTGTTTTTTTGCACTTTGCTACTCTATTTCTATCCACGCTCTCCTTGCGGAGAGCGACGCATTATGACAACTACAATTTGCACTGCGTCGAAATTTCTATCCACGCTCTCCTTGCGGAGAGCGACTGATACATCCTCGCTTATGCAATGCCAGGCCAGATTTCTATCCACGCTCTCCTTGCGGAGAGCGACCGTTGGTGCAAATAATCATATCGGGATACGCAAGAATTTCTATCCACGCTCTCCTTGCGGAGAGCGACGTCAACGGCATTCGCCTGATAAAACACATCGGCAGATTTCTATCCACGCTCTCCTTGCGGAGAGCGACAGAACAAAAAACATTGCATGCAGCGTAATTAGTGATTTCTATCCACGCTCTCCTTGCGGAGAGCGACCCCGGAAAAGTCAGAGTAGTGGAGCCGGGATTGGTATTTCTATCCACGCTCTCCTTGCGGAGAGCGACACAACACAGCAAGCCGGATAGCGGCAGAATACGATTTCTATCCACGCTCTCCTTGCGGAGAGCGACATATTTTAGATGATATATCAGGAGCTACAAAACATTTCTATCCACGCTCTCCTTGCGGAGAGCGACAATTTGCCCGCCAGTTGACACGTCATCGGTCAGTATTTCTATCCACGCTCTCCTTGCGGAGAGCGACCAGGCTGCCAACGGCCTTGCGGACGCCCCACCAGAGATTTCTATCCACGCTCTCCTTGCGGAGAGCGACGGTGGCTTCGGTGCTGGCAGTTGGCGGCTCGTGATATTTCTATCCACGCTCTCCTTGCGGAGAGCGACCGCGAACTGGTTTGACTTGTGGGGATGGGCGGAATATTTCTATCCACGCTCTCCTTGCGGAGAGCGACCAGGCTGCCAACGGCCTTACGGACACCCCACCACAGATTTCTATCCACGCTCTCCTTGCGGAGAGCGACACCAAGAGTGGTCAGGGAGCCAACAGCCACGAGATTTCTATCCACGCTCTCCTTGCGGAGAGCGACAACCAGAAAAATCTGAATCCTTGACAACATACTTGATTTCTATCCACGCTCTCCTTGCGGAGAGCGACGTGTTTCTTTTGCGTAAAATTACTATTACAGTTGATATTTCTATCCACGCTCTCCTTGCGGAGAGCGACATTTTTCTGGTACTGCCTGGGTACAAGAGTTTCCGATTTCTATCCACGCTCTCCTTGCGGAGAGCGACATTAGAAACGCCGAAGCAGTTAGCAAGTATATGATATTTCTATCCACGCTCTCCTTGCGGAGAGCGACTGAATATTGTTCTGTAGCTTGGCTTGACTATTCGATTCCTATCCACGCTCTCCTTGCGGAGAGCGACCGTAAAATTCGGTTTGTTGCCCCCGATGTATCGTCATTTCTATCCACGCTCTCCTTGCGGAGAGCGACGCCATAATCTCTAAACCATTGCGTTAAATCCTTATATTTCTATCCACGCTCTCCTTGCGGAGAGCGACGGCTTGAGTTATTTCTATATTATCAAGATAACAGATTTCTATCCACGCTCTCCTTGCGGAGAGCGACTGATTAGATACCGAATCAATGCAAGATAGACGAATTTCTATCCACGCTCTCCTTGCGGAGAGCGACGCTACTGATGCTATCAATGGTTGCAATCTTGATTTTATTTCTATCCACGCTCTCCTTGCGGAGAGCGACGCGTGCATTTTGACAATTTTAATTTGCACTGCGTTATTTCTATCCACGCTCTCCTTGCGGAGAGCGACGTGATCAGGGAGCCAACAACCAGCCGGGACAACAAATTTCTATCCACGCTCTCCTTGCGGAGAGCGACTAAGATACCGGATTAAGGCAAGATAGACCAAAAGAATTTCTATCCACGCTCTCCTTGCGGAGAGCGACCATGATACATCAAAAAAAAAAAAAACACAACCCGGCATTTCTATCCACGCTCTCCTTGCGGAGAGCGACAGAATAGACCCCGACCAAGTGCCGGGATAGACGATTTCTATCCACGCTCTCCTTGCGGAGAGCGACGGTATTGGCCTTGTGTTTATGTGGTGGGGCGTCCGATTTCTATCCACGCTCTCCTTGCGGAGAGCGACAGCAAACGCCCGATGATACCGACAACGCCGCCCGCATTTCTATCCACGCTCTCCTTGCGGAGAGCGACGCCCCGTGTCATTCATGGCACGGGGGTATTTTTATTTCTATCCACGCTCTCCTTGCGGAGAGCGACGGCGTTACCACATCACAAAAAATGATTGAAGAGATTTCTATCCACGCTCTCCTTGCGGAGAGCGACCAATTAAAGTTTTCGGTAACTCTAATAACCCTGTAATTTCTATCCACGCTCTCCTTGCGGAGAGCGACATTTACCAACCGCGTTAGGGATGCCCAAAATCTGGATTTCTATCCACGCTCTCCTTGCGGAGAGCGACGATAGTCACGGGCAGATTGTTCTTGCTTTTTGATAATTTCTATCCACGCTCTCCTTGCGGAGAGCGACTACTTGCCGCCGTGGCATTGTATTCGATGGTCCTGATTTCTATCCACGCTCTCCTTGCGGAGAGCGACACCAACCGGCACACTCTCCACGGCAGATGCATCAGGATTTCTATCCACGCTCTCCTTGCGGAGAGCGACGACATTGGCATTCCCAACGCCAACACCGATAAAAAAATTTCTATCCACGCTCTCCTTGCGGAGAGCGACCCCCCCTGCCCTGCTTGCAGGTGTGCATGCACCATATTTCTATCCACGCTCTCCTTGCGGAGAGCGACCGCCGCATAGGGGTCATTGCTGCTCTGGGCACGCAATTTCTATCCACGCTCTCCTTGCGGAGAGCGACGGCTATAAGCCTGCTTCATGGTCAGGTTTTCGGGATTTCTATCCACGCTCTCCTTGCGGAGAGCGACCCAAATTCCATGCTCCCTTCCTGCAATGCAAATGTATTTCTATCCACGCTCTCCTTGCGGAGAGCGACTGTGTTTGCATCTACGCCGCCGGTGCCGCCGGAAGATTTCTATCCACGCTCTCCTTGCGGAGAGCGACTCTGCCACCACATAAGTAAAAATGCCGCAATCGATTTCTATCCACGCTCTCCTTGCGGAGAGCGACCATTTGTAAAATGATAGATACCCCGCAAAAATTATTTCTATCCACGCTCTCCTTGCGGAGAGCGACAGCCATATTCAACAACACTGCCCTGACCGCCTTTTATTTCTATCCACGCTCTCCTTGCGGAGAGCGACTTTTTCATCTTTTACTCGCTTTCGTATATTTCAATTTCTATCCACGCTCTCCTTGCGGAGAGCGACTGATTGCATTGTATTAGGATAGAGTGATTGATATATTTCTATCCACGCTCTCCTTGCGGAGAGCGACGCACGCAACCATTAAGACCATCCAGGACAACACCATTTCTATCCACGCTCTCCTTGCGGAGAGCGACTCGGTATCAGATAGTAATTTACTCATCAATTTTTTATTTCTATCCACGCTCTCCTTGCGGAGAGCGACATGGGAACGGCAACGGCG
>OLNM01002156.1_pt1 | contig 12940 bp, 18 predicted proteins | sample 1672391 | NCBI WGS metagenome assembly OLNM01 (sample SAMEA3136680, study PRJEB25190) | human gut metagenome | reverse complement strand
TGGGATGTGAGGATAGTGAGGATACTGGATTTTGCCCTTTGAGGATAATGTGGTGCGCCCCGGAACAAAAAATTTTCTGAAATCCCTTATAAACAGGGCATTTTAGAGCAGATAAAGTTCTATTTGATAACAAAATGATAACACTGGATATTTTGGCATTATTTATCAGGTATCCTGTGGTTATTGAGTAATATGTGTGAAACCGACAAAAAAGGTCTTACTGAATTGAGTGAAATCAATTCGGTAAGGCCTTTTTTTGTCGGCTTTTATTTTGCGTTTTTTGGATAGTTGTAACGCCACTGATCATATTCTTCCTGAGTGATCTCGCCGGATTTGAGCTTTTCTGCCTGTTCCTGCCACGCATGGAACATATCGAACATGGAAAGGTAGGTGGTTCCCTTGGATTTGTCCAGCCGGAGACAAAGTTCTCCGTCAATCTCATCAATGTGAAGTCCGTAAAGATCCTCTAAGGTAAATAAGGTATGCATCAGTCCAACGTAACTGTCAATATCCGGGACAGCAAGAGCATGAGGGGATACTTCAAAAATATCAGCCAATGCGTTCAGATATTTTTCTTTTGGACTGCGTGCCCCTTTTTCATACTGTGCAATGCGGACATCAGCCTGTGAATCACTGAATCCCAGCTGTTGACCCAAATATTTCTGCGTGAAACCACGCAGAAGTCTGAAATGGTGGATTCTTTCGCCTATTGCCATATGCTATATCTCCTGTCTTTTTCTTGATAGGTTGAGTATAGCATATCCAAATGGTAGAGACAAGAAAATCCATACAAAAAAGTATGGGTAAATGTATTGAAAGTACTTGACCCATACAGAATAGTATAGTATAATTTAACCCATACAAAATAGTATAGTGAAAAGAAAGGAGAAATTTTCTATGAGTAAAATGTTTATGAATGTGAAAGAGGTCATGGAAGTCCTGGAAGTATCGGAATCCTACGCATACAAGCTGATGAAAAGGCTAAACAGGGAATTGCAGGAAATGGGATGCCAGACAATCGCAGGAAAAGTTGACCGGAAGTATTTTTATGAGCAGTTCTATGGAACAAGATCGAATGATGGGAGGAATTAGGAATGGCAATTTACAAGAATGACAATGGCACCTGGTATGTAATGATTCGTTATCGGGACTGGACAGGTGCAAGAAAACAGAAATGCAAACGGGGATTTTCTACAAGAAAAGAAGCTGCAGACTGGGAATTACAATTCAAATTACAGAAGAAAGCAAGCGTGGATATGACAATGGAAAGCTTTTGCACTATGTATGAAGAAGATGTCAGACCTTCTTTGAAGCAGAGTACTTGGCTTACAAAAGAAAATATTATTCAGAAAAAGATTCTTCCGTATCTTGGAAAACGTAAAGTATCGGAAATTACAGCTAAAGATGTGATGGACTGGCATAACCAAATGAGAAAACTCAAAACGAAGACAGGAAAACCGCTTTCGCCAACGTATTTGAAAACGATACATGGCCAATTAAGCACTATTTTTAATCATGCAGTGAAATATTATGATCTTAGCACTAATCCGGCGAGAAAAGCTGGGGCACTGGGAGAAGAAGGCCAGGAAATGCTGTTCTGGACAAAAGAAGAATATAAGCGATTTGCAGAAGAAATGATGGAGAAACCTCTTTCCTACTATGCTTTTCAACTGCTTTACTGGTGCAGGATTCGTTCCGGTGAGCTGCTTGCTTTAACACCGGCAGATTTTAATTTCAAAAAGAAAACGCTTCGGATCAATAAGTCCTATCAGCGTTTGAAGGGAAAAGATGTAATTAGTACGCCAAAGACAAAGAACAGTGTACGGACAGTCGTAATGCCACAGTTCCTGTGTGATGAAATGCAGGACTGCCTGAAATTATATTACAGTTTAAAGCCTGACGACCGCATTTTTCCGGTAACAAAATATTATCTGAATCATGAGATGGAAAGAGGCTGTAAAGCGAGTGGGGTAAAGAAAATCAGAGTTCATGATCTCAGGCATAGTCATGTCTCTTTGCTGATTAACATGGATTATACTGCATTGGCAATCGGGAAAAGGGTTGGTCATTCAGCGGAAAAAATTACTTACCGATATGCACATCTGTTCCCGTCTGTACAGCAGGATATGGCAGATCAGTTGGATGCAGAAAATATGAATGAAGAATCAAATGATAGGGAAGGAGGACTTGCGTATGTCAGCTAAATGTCTGGATAAACAGGGGCGGTGGAGAAATAAAACGGTAGCGTTTCGGGTATCACCGGAGGAGGATGAACTTCTGGAAACGGCAGTCAGATTATCCGGTCTGACCAAACAGGATTATATTATCCGAAGATTGCAGGAAAAAGAGGTTGTAGTGACAGGAAATCCGAGAGTGTATAAAGCGTTGAAGAATGAGCTTGCAAAAGTTCTGAATGAGCTGAAACGTTTGAAAAAGGGTGATAATGTGCCGGAGGATTTACTGGAAGTGATTCGGCTAATCACAATTACGATGGATGGCATGAAGGAAGAATAGAAAAAGCCTTTAAGTGTCGGCAAACACCTAAAGGCAGGGATTTGGTAGAATACTCACCAAAAACTATCTATGGGTATTCTATCAAAATCCCCGCTTCCTTTCAACGGGAAAATAAGGAGGAATGATGGAAACGAACAAGGTAGAGACAAAGAAAACAGAAACAAAAAGAATGGAGCCGGATCTGAAGCTGATCAATATGGAAACGGTGGAGGTAGAGCAGATTGAATGGCTGTTTTACCCGTTTATTCCTTTTGGGAAGGTAACGATTATTCAGGGCAATCCTGGTGAAGGCAAGACCACTATGGTGCTTCAGATCATTGCAAAGCTGACCAAGGGCGAGGAGATTCTTCCGAGGCAGGAAAATACAGCAGAAGTAAAGGACGGTGCAGAAACGGTTGCTGATTCTGATGTGAAATTATCGGAAAGTCCAATAGAGCCTGTGAATGTCATTTACCAGACTGCAGAGGATGGACTGGGCGATACGATTAAGCCGAGGCTTCTGGCGGCTGGTGCTGACTGCTCCAGAGTGTTGGTCATTGATGACCGGGAGCAGCCACTTACTATGCTGGATATCCGGCTGGAGGAAGCTATTGTACAGACCAAAGCCCGTCTGGTGGTATTAGACCCAATACAGGGCTTCCTTGGTGAAGAGGTGGATATGCACCGGGCAAATGAAATCCGCCCGTTAATGAAACGTGTAGCGGTTCTTGCAGAGAAATATCACTGTGCAATCATTCTGATCGGGCATATGAATAAAAACAGCAACGGAAAGTCTTCTTATCGTGGCTTAGGTTCTATAGATTTTCAGGCGGCAGCCAGAAGTGTGCTGATTGTTGGGCGAATTAAGGATGAACCGGAAATTCGTGTGGTATGTCATGTGAAAAGTTCCCTTGTACCAGAAGGGAAATCCATAGCATTCCGTTTGGATAAGGAGACGGGTTTTGAATGGATTGGGGAATATGACATCAGTGCAGATGATCTGCTCAGTGGTGGCAACAGAGGGCAAAAAAGCCGGAAAGCGAAAGAGTTCTTGCTGGAGATATTGGCTAACGGTGGTATGGATCAGAAAAAGATTGAAGAAGAAGCTGAAAGGTGTGGGATTAAGAAGAAAACACTGCGAAATGCAAAACTGGAACTGGAGATTGATTCTGTTAAACGTGGAAATCAATGATTCTGGATGTTGCCAGAATAAAAGGAAGATGGCAAGATGACCATTTCTTAAGAACAGGGCATCTTGCCACCTTGAAAGGAGACTATATGGAAATTAAGAATGTACAGATACCGTTTGACTTGTTCCGACAGCTTGTTTCCTATCATTTGATGGACGATCAAAGCTGTTCGGAGGAAATCTGCAAAGGGCTTATGGAAAAGGTGGATCGTATGGCGAACCGGCAATTATACACACAGTCGAAAGCTGCCTCTACAGAGGAAGAACGGGAAAGATCCCGGCAGGAATATCTGGATAGACGAGGCATACCGGACAGTTTTCGATGGTAACATTTCTTGTTGACTATCCTATGACAGGAGCGTGTCACGCACCTGTAGATAGCAAACAAGGAACAGACTGTAAGGTGCAGACGGAATGTTCTTGCACTAACGATAAGTGAATGGCTGCGAAGGGAGCCCTGTTTCAGGGCATCCTTGCGATAAAGATGAATGAAGGGAGAACGTGAAAATGAGAGAAGGAAGACTTGGTTACAACAGCAGCAACGGAAGATATGGCATTTTGTCATCGGATTTGTGGATCGATACCGGATTGCACTGTGGGGAATGCCTGCAGATTTTGATGGATGGCAAATGGGTATAGACTCGGATGGAAATGGATGCTGCCCGGAACTGGTATCTGGTAGGGACACCTTACCGTGGTGATTTGGAATATATCCAGGCAAGGATATAACCGGGCACAGCCCCACCGACCGAAGGGAGGTATAGCCCCCGGTAGGGCGCAAGGGTACTTTTGATGGACGGTACGGCTGTCGAAAGTGCTTTTGCGTTACTTTTGACAAAAGTAACAAAACCGCCGTATCCGGCGCAGATTTCTTATAACTGCCATGACTGGCGTAAATACAAATTATGTGCTATATCTGGCACTGGTTTCAGAAAGTAAGGTGAGGCAATATGACGATGAAAAGAACTATCAGCGGTATGATTGGAGCTGGATCTCTTGCTCATAACAGACGAGATTTTATAGCGGAAAATGTAGATTCGGACAGAGTACATCTGAATATCTGCTATCAGAATGAAAATTTAAAACAAGTATATAAGGAACTATTTGATGAATCGGTGGAGCGTTATAATGTCGGAAAAAGGAAGGATCGGCAGATTACAAATTATTATGAGAAGATCCGGCAGGGTAAGCAGGAAAAGCTGTTCCATGAAGTCATCTTTCAAATTGGAAATTGTGAAGATATGGCTGCTGGAACACCCGATGGGGAACTTGCAGAGAAGGTTCTGGATGAATATATTCAGGATTTTCAGAAGAGGAATCCGACACTGAGAGTATTTAGCTGTTATTTGCATCAGGATGAAGCGACTCCACATTTGCATATTGATTTTGTACCCTATGTGACTGGTTGGAAAGGTAAAGGGATGGACACGAGGGTTTCATTGAAGCAGGCATTGAAAAGTCTGGGATTTCAGGGAGGAAACAAGCATGATACGGAGTTGAATCAGTGGATAAACCATGAAAAAGAAGTACTTGCGGAGATTGCCAGGGAACATGGAATTGAATGGGAGCAGAAAGGAACCCATGAGGAACATCTGGACGTTTACAATTTTAAGAAGAAAGAGCGTAAAAAGGAAGTACAGGCACTGGAACAGGAAAAAGAGTATCTGACAGCAGAAAACGAAGGATTGACATCCCAGATTGCAGAAATCAAAGCCGATATTAAAATACTGGAAGAAGAAAAAAATCAGGCACAAAAAGATAAAGAGATGGCAGAACAGCGTGCAGAGAAAGCGGAAAAAGAATTGAAAAATCTGGAACAACACAGAGAGCAGTTACAGCCGATCATGGATTCTGTAAACAAGGAGTTAAGAGAGATCGGAACAATTGAACTGTTATTGCCAGAAGCAGGACCATTGGAACGTGCAGCAACTTATCGAGATAAGAAAATAAAACCATTGTTTATCAAGATGAAAAATAAGATTGCTGCAATGGCTGCACAGGTGAAAGAACTTGCCGGACAAGTAGAAACATGGAAAAGAAAGTATCTGAAAGAAAAACAGAAATGTGAAAGCATGAAAATCGAATTGAAGGAGTTACGTCGGGATAATAACTGTTTATCTGAGAAAAATGAAAAGTTATTGAATATATCCACCCGGTATGATCGAGTAGTTCGAGTGTTGGGGATAACTACAGTGGATGCTGCGGTACAGAAAGATATTCAAATTCAGCAAGAACTTGAAGAGAAACTCCGGAAAGAGCAGATGCCAAGAAAAATGAGTGACAGGTTGCAATGGGCAAGGGAGAGAAGCCAGGAACATAATACGCAGTCAATGAAAAACAAAACGAAATACAGAGGAATGGAGATTTAAGATTATGGAAAAACAGATTTATGATAAAAATAATGGATTAAGTTATACATTGCATGGTGATTATTACATCCCGGATTTGAAATTAAATGAGGAAGAACCGATCCATGGGAAGTATGGAATGCTGCGAAAAGAGTTTTTAAGAGAATACAGATCGGCAAAATATCAGTATCTCTTATTGATTGGAAAACTGACAACACATTTGAATCAGGTCGATCAGGAAGCCAGAGAGCAGGTGTGGATGTTAGTGGAGCAGATGGCAGAAAAACAAGGTGTAACAGAAAAATTGAAGATGCAGAATGCGATGGAGTGGGTAGGATTAATGAATAATATCAGAGATAGTGCTGAAAAGATTGTACTGGAAACTATAGTGTATGTGTAAGAGGAAAGAGCGGTCGAAAGGCTGCTCTTTTTTGAAGAATGTAATTTTCTATTGTATTGCCTATGGTTAATCGTGGTTAAGCGGAGTATATATATTGATAATCGCAAGAAGTTGCGAAAAAGAAATACGTTATAGGCAATATTTGTTGACATTGCGACAATGGGATCATATACTAAAGATTGAGAAAACAGAGATGGAAAAAAATAATTCTTTGCTGTATGAGGAATTTCAAATATGAAGATTAGTTATAAAAAATTGTGGGTTATGCTGGCCGAAAAAGAGATATCTCAAGTGACTTTTCGGAAAGATTTGAGTATTGCTACAGGGACTATGACCAAATTGCGTCGCAATGAAGAAGTAGCACTTTCTGTTCTTTTACGTATATGTGAGTATTTAAAGTGTAATATTGGTGATATATGTGATGCAGTGAAGATAGATGACGTATAATCCGTAGTTTTGTATGCTTTTTAATATAACAGCATGTTGGAGGAGATAAGGAAATGTCTTATTGTCAGAAATGTGGTAAAGAACTTGCTGAAAGTGCAAGATTTTGCATGAACTGTGGAACACCTGTGATGTATGATAAACAAGATAATACCAATAGAAAACAAGTGTATGATGGGGTGATTCATAAATGTCCAAACTGTGGAGAAATTTTAGATTCGTTTATTCTACGTTGCCCTACTTGTGGATATGAATTAAGAGATACAGTTTCTGCCGGAGCGATTAGAGAGTTTGCAAAAAAAATTGATGAAGCATATGACGATGAGCAAAGAGCAAGGCTGATTCGAAATTTTTCGATTCCCAATACAAAAGAGGATATTTTGGAATTTATTATTCTTGCATCAACTAATGCGAATATTGAGTATATGGCGAGGGAAATAACTGATGCATGGCTGACAAAGTTAGAGCAATGTCACCATAAAGCAGATTTACTTCTTACAGATGATCCGGACTATCCGAAAATATTGGATATTTATGAAAAGGCATATAAGAGATTTAAGAGTGTGAAAAATAAAAAGAAAATAAGAAAGGTTGGTCATGTAGGGGGGAAAATAGGCGGCTCAATTGGAAGAGCAATACTTCCAGCACTTCCGCGCAGTATTTTGGTAATCGTGTCTATTATTGTTTTTGTAGTAGCTCTGGGCATTGATAAATCAGGAGGAAACAGTGTTGGTTATGAGTTGCTTGGAGGATTTTTAATGATTATTTCGGCAATTATGCTGGCATTTAAAAATGTTAGTTATATTAATTTTATAATCAGTTTATTGGGAAGCTACACCTTATTTATGCTGGCAAAACAGTTTGAAAATGGAGTGTTTTTGCAACTTACAGGCGGAATTAATATTATTTTTGTTATAATATGTTTTATCCTTGCTGTTGTAGAAAAAAATGATCCAGACAATAATGTATAATAGAAAAAAATATTATGACATTCTTTGGAAAAAAGGTTAATGGTTTGATGCACTTTAGTGTGATGAAATGTCATGTTTGAAGTGAAAAAGGTATCTAATAGGGGGAGATTTACTGATTTTAGAGTACTTGAGTTATATTAAAAGCATATGATGGAGGAGACGATATGGGATTATTTGGCAAATTTCGAAAGACTGGTGGATTTATGGATGAAATTCGTTGTGATGAGCCTTCATATTTGATTTGGAAGTGGCATCCTTCTGGTTCTCAGCAAGGAAACAATTTCAGAGAAAATTCTATCCGTTGGGGTTCTTCTTTACGAGTTAAAGACGGAGAAGTTGCGGTGTTTGTCTATAAACAAAAAGAGGGAACAATGCAGGATTATATTGTTGGCCCATTTGATCAGATAATAAAAACGGAAAACTTTCCTGTACTGGCCAGCATTGTTGGTTTAGCTTATGATGGTGGAACTCCATTTCAAGCAGAAGTATATTTTATAAATCTTGCACAGATTATTCAGGTTAAATTTGGTGTTCCGTTTTTTGATGTATATGATCCACGTTTTGATGATTTTGGAGTGCCGGTTGCTATAAGAGGAACTATCAGCTTTAAGATTACCGATTATCGTCAATTTATTAAGTTACATAGACTGGGCAATTTTAATCTTGACGATTTTCAAAAACAGATTCGAGATGTTGTAGCTAGATATGTGAAAGACACAGTTGCTAATGCTCCGGCGATGAATAATATACCTTTAGTACGGATTGAATCAAAAACATCAGAAATAAATGATGCCATTGAATATGATATTAGCGAAAGGCTAAAAGAAGATTTTGGAGTAGATGTATCGGGAATTGATATAGGAACAATAGAAATTGATAAATCAAGTGAAGGTTACAGGCAGCTTATGAGTGTAACCAAAGATGTAACTACAGCAACTGTTAAGGCAGAGACTGCGGCGAAGGTCAAAGATATTGCAGATAGACAACGAATTGAAGTAGAACATTATGGGGAAAGTTTACGGATTCAGCGTGAAGAAGCCCAATATGCCCAGCATAAGCAGACACAGACTAATAATTTGGGAGCATTTCAGGTTGAAAAGCAAGCAGAAGTTGGAGTTGCAGGTGCAGAGGCACTTGGTAAAATGGGAGCAAGTGGTGCTGGAAATGTAAATCTTTCTGGTGGCGGAGATGGCTTCAATATGGCAACCATGATGGCAAGTATGGCTGTTGGTGGTGCTGTAGGACAGAATATAGCTGGTTCTATGAATAACATGATGGCAGGCATGAATCAACCAGTGCAAAATGGTATGACACCACCGCCAGTTCCAGGTGTTACATATTATGTTGCGGTAAATGGACAGGCAACAGGACCATATGATCTTAGTGCGTTGAAGCAAATGAAGACTATAGGCCAGTTTACATCGGAGAGTTTGGTGTGGAAAGCAGGAATGGCTGAATGGGTTAAAGCAGGAGCTGTAGATGATATGAAGCAATTATTTCCTGATATGCCACCAATTCCAAAAGAGAATTAAAAATGGAAGGAGACTATAATTATGAAAGATTTGATATGTAATGAATGTAGGTACGAGTGGTCAATGGAACCAGATGAAGACGGTCTTTTTAATGGTTATGGTTGTCCACCGTGTCCGAAGTGTGGCTCTGGGCGAGGTGTTTCACCAAGTGACTATGGGGATTTCAAATGTAATATTTGTGGAAATGAATTCCGTAGATATGGAAATGGTGGACTTCATTTAGGGATGATTCCACGATGTCCTAAGTGTGGAGGACCTACCAGCGAAATCTAAGACAAAAAGAATATTAATAGAGTAGCAGAAATAATGTGAAATATTAACAATATGTTGCGGATAGAAAAGGAAGATGTATAGATGGATAAGTTAGTATCTAAAATTGCAGCTTTGGGAATACCAGGTTTAGTGTTAATGACTGCAATTGGTGCAACTGGACTTGCCGGAGGAGCAGCAATTACAACTGCATTGGCGGCTTTGGGACCTGGAGGAATAATAGGTGGTATAGCTACATTAGGTATAGTTGGTCTTATTTCGGAAGGTATAGCTCAATATGGAGTGGATGCTATTTTCTCTGCGGTTGTAAAAGAATTGTATCGAAAAGGTGAAACAAAGGAACATATATTACAGAAGATTGAAAGATATCCCATTTCAAAAGACTTAAAAAGAAAATTGAAAGAATATGTAGAAAAAGCATAGTGTGAATCAAAGCTGTAAAAATCCACGTTGAATTTTACAGCTTTTTGTGTATAATAGAAGTAGCAGAAATAATATAAAATCAAGGAAGGAGCTGAAAGAATATGGCTAATATTTTACCAGTATCTGATTTGAGAAATTATAATGAAGTCCTGAAAAACTGTCGCAAAGGTGAACCTGTATATCTTACTAAGAATGGCAGGGGACGGTTTGTTGTGCTTGATATAGAAGATTATGAGCGTGATCGTGCAGAGAAAAAATTATTAATGAAGTTGCAGGAGGCAGAGGAGGCAGTCAAAGACGGTGAAGGCTGGCTTAGCTTGGACGAATTAAAAGCACTTGTAGGGGAGTAAACTATGCTGAAACTACGAATTAACCCATTAGTTGCAACGGATTTAAAAGAAATTCGTGATTATATTGCTGAGGATAATGCAGAATATGCTGCAAAGACGATCAAAGAAATTTACGGTAAATTTGAGAATATTCAAATGTTTCCGGGTATAGGTGCAGATCTCTCCAAAAGAGTAAGTTTCCGAACAGATTACAAGTATGCGGTTTGGGAGAATTATGTGATCATTTATAAAGTAGGAGAAGAGTATGTAGAGATTTACCGGGTGGTAAATCGGTATCGGGATATTACAAAAGTTTTTGAATAAACCATATTATTACCGAACAAAGGAGAAAAACTATGGATGTCTCATCAACAATATTTCAACCAATTTTTGAAGGAGTGAAACAGTATGTTGTTCCACTGTTTCAACGATCTTATAGTTGGAATAAGAAAGAATGGTTAACATTGTGGGAGGATTTGAAAGAACTGTATGATTCTGAAAATCCAAGGCAACATTTTATGGGATCTATTGTGACAATCCCTGCGAAGTCTGTACCAGAAGGAGTAGCAAAGTTTCTGCTTATTGATGGGCAGCAAAGGATTACAACTGTTTATTTAATATTAATGGCAATTGGAGATTTATATTGTGAACGTGGAGAACAAGAAAAATATGAAGAAATTAAGAATATTTATCTGGTAAATCCATATAAGCATGGCAATGATTATTATAAGTTATTACCTACGCAAATTGATAGAAGTGCGTTTAAAAGAATAATTAGTTCACCACAAGAAAAGATTGAACATGGTATGTGGGAAGCTTATATGTTTTTTAAACGTAAATTGTCTTTAAATATCGATTTGGATAGAATAAAAACAATAATTACAACGAAATTATCTATAGTTAGTATTGTTTTGGATGCAACGGATAATCCGTATTTGGTATTTGAAAGTTTAAATCACAAAGGGAAACCACTATCGGTAGCTGATTTGATACGAAATTATGTTTTCATGAATATTCATGTTGATCATCAAGAAGATATATATAATGATATATGGAAACCAATGCAAGATCGACTTGGGGATACAATACCTGAATTTGTCAGACATTATTTAACCATGAATGGAGACTATATTAATACAGGAGATGTATATAATGTCTTAAAGGAGAGAATAGATAAGGTTGGGGTTGAAGAATGTTTAAAAGAACTTGAAAAGTATTCTAAGTTCTACAGTATCTTTTTAAATCCGGAGAAAGAGAAAAATGAAAAAATTCGTAAAGAATTGCTTATATTAAAAAGATTAGATATATCAACATCCTATCCGCTATTATTAAATTTGTATAATTTATATTCAGAAGGAAATATATCTGCGGACGAATTTGAGGCGATGCTATGTGTGATTGAAAACTACATTATTCGAAGATTTGTATGCGGTGTTCCTTCAAATCAGTTGAATAAAGTATTTCCTCAAGTATATATTCAGATGAAAAAGATAGAAAAAGGTAGTTATTTGGATAAATTGAAAACTGTTTTACAAGCAAAAAATTATCCCAAAGACTATGATTTTCGTGAAAATCTTAAAACAGCAAAATTGTATGGAAATGGGGATAGGATAAAGAAAACAAAAATAATATTGGATAGAATAGAGCAATCATATGAACACAAAGAAATGAGCGATTTAGATGAATTAACAATAGAACATGTAATGCCTCAAACACTTACAGATGAGTGGAAAATTCATTTGGGTGATGATTGCGAACAAACATATGAGTTATACTTGAACACTTTAGGAAATTTAACATTAACTGCTTATAATTCGGAACTTTCAAATGGTAGTTTTAGAAGAAAGTGTGAGATATATAAAGATTCTCATTTGGATATGAATAAATATTTTCAAAATATAGAAAAGTGGACAGCCTATGAAATTAAAAAGAGAGCAGGCGTATTGGCAAGTAAAATTTTAAAAATATATCCTTATTTTGGAGAAACAATAAGTGGACGTGATATAGAAAACGTGACAGGAACAAAACCGTATTCGTTGATTGTTCTTGGACAAGAATTTAATGTCAATTCTTGGACAGATGTATTGTTTTACACTCTACAGGTGGTATCTGATCTTGCACCAGATAAATTAGAGTTAATAGAAAATGATTATCCATCACTTCTAGGAAGAAGAGCAGATTTGTTTAGACGTCCGAAAGAATTGGCAAACGGATACTTTTATGAGGCTGGTTTAAGCGCTGTTCATATTTATAATTTCTGCAAGCAGTTAGTTAATATTATGGAATTATCTCAAGATGAATGGGACGTTGCAGTGGTAAATTCATAATAAGTGATAATATTTACATGATAACAAATTGATAACACCGTTCAGTACAGTCTATGGACTTAGGACAGTGGAACACATATAAAACCAAATAAAACCATAATGCCGATACAAAAATGTATAGTGACAAGGATTTATTTGCGAGTTTGAATAAAAAAATTATCACAGGGCACACCCCATTATCCTGTAAAAGGCAAAAATGATTATCCTATCAGCA
>OLNM01002152.1_pt1 | contig 12951 bp, 7 predicted proteins | sample 1672391 | NCBI WGS metagenome assembly OLNM01 (sample SAMEA3136680, study PRJEB25190) | human gut metagenome | reverse complement strand
AGGAAACAATAATCCTTATCTATTGTTTCCTTCAAGGACTGAGAGGCCGCTTCCCCGTTAATAAATTAAATCCCAAAATACACTGCTGAATACGCCGAAAGATCCAGCACAGCCTTCCCGTCCGTAACCTTCACTTTCTTCTTCGTATACTTCTTACATCCTCCAAAAGTTTCATCATCACTAGCCAGAATCACTTCCAGTTCTTTCGCATCTTCCACCGGAAGTTCATACCCTTCCTGATCCTCATCCGAGAAATTAAAGACAGCGGCAATACGTTCTTTGCCATCCGTTCTTTCAAAAGCGTAGATACAGCGTTCTTCCTGATGACAGTCCAGCCAATGGAAGCCGGCGTTTTCATAGTCTTTTGCGGAAAGAGCCGGAGTTGTCATATAGAGATGATTCAGTTCCTGCATGAAGTGATGGAATGCATCGTGAATTGGATACTTCAGGATATCCCAGTCCTGTTCACGTTTTTCATCCCATTCACGGAGCTGTCCGATCTCATTCCCCATGAAGTTTAATTTCTTTCCAGGATGTGCATACATGTACATATAGAAGGCACGTGCCTGTGGGAATTTCTCTTCGTATTCTCCATGCATTTTCTGGGCGATGGTTGCCTTTCCGTGAACTACCTCGTCATGTGAAAGCGGAAGAAGGAAAACATCGTTATAATAGTACATCATGGAGAACGTAAGCTTGTGATAATCGCGGCTTCTGTATTCCGGTGCGGTGCGGAAGTAGTCAAGTGTATCGTTCATCCAGCCCATATCCCATTTGTAATCGAATCCAAGTCCGCCCTGATCAGCAGGTTTTGTTACGCCTTCGAAAGAAGTAGAATCCTCGGCAGAGAGCATAGCTGTCGGGTGCAGTGTTTTTAATCCGCGGTTCATTTCACGAATAAAGTCTACTGCATTATTGTTGACACCTCTTGCCGGTTCACCCTGCCAGTAAATGATACGGCTGATTGCATCCATACGGATTCCGTCCACATGATATACGCTTAACCAGTAGTTCGCAGCAGACTGCAGGAAGCTTCGAACCTCGCCTCTGGAATGCATGAAGTTGCAGCTTCCCCATTCGCTGACACCAACATCCTGATGTGGATATTCATAAAGTGAAGTTCCGTCATAATCGGCCAGTGCATAATGATCAACGGCAAAATGTACCGGCACGAAATCCATGATCACACCGATGTCGTTCTTGTGGCAGGCATCGATGAATTTCATCAGTTCTTCGGCAGTTCCATAGCGTGATGTCGGGCTGAAGAATCCAGTATTCTGATATCCCCAGGATTCGTCACACGGGTGTTCGCTGAGCGGCATGATCTCGATATAGTTATAATCATTTTCCTTAAGATAAGGGATCAGGATGTCGATCATTTCTACATAAGTGTACCAGTCGTCTGCTTTTTCAGAAGGCTTCTTAAATGAGCCGAAATGCAGTTCGTAGATATTGAGTGGTTTGTCCTTGCATACTGAACGCTTCTGCATCCATTTGCTGTCTTTGAATTTGTAATGGGACAGGTCGCGGATGATAGACGCGAAGTTCGGACGGAGTTCCATGCCGAAGCCGTAAGGATCGCAGTGCTCTACGCAGTTTCCGTCCTGTCTGTAGATGCGGTACTTGTACATCATGCCCGGCTTTGCACCTTTGGCATAACATTCCCAGAAATTTCCGTCATAAGTTTTATTAAGTTCCCATTCCTGCCAGTCGTTAAATTCCCCAATGACTGTAATGCGTGATGCAGCAGGTGCAAAGGTACGGAATGTGGTTCCGTCTTTGTCCGGGTGTGCGCCGAGAAATTCATAGGCGTCGAATATTTTTCCTGTGTAAAATCCGTAAAAATCCATATTAACCTCCGTAAAAATGCAACGTAAATAATTAACTGCCGAAAAGATAATGGACAGTAGTTGCTTTTTTGATCTATAATCATATTATAAGAGAAATGCGAGAAGGTATCCACCGACAAAACCGACGAATGGGTGGATAACCGACGAATGGGAAAAAGTGTCGGGAAAGTGAGAAAATGAAATGGATCTTAGGATTGAGAAAACAGAGCGGGGAATCAAGAATGCATTTATCGAACTGCGTTCCAGAAAACATCTGGAAAAGATAACAGTAAAAGAATTATGTGAAAGTGCAAGGATCAATAAGTCTACCTTTTATGCACATTATAAAGATATCTACGATCTGTCAGATGCGATGGAAGAAGAAGTGGTACAGTCGATTGCGAACAGTATTCAGCATCCGGAATATCTTATGGAGCATCCGGCAGAATTCGCAAGGGAACTTCTGATGGCCTATATATCTCAGAATTCTCTGACGGCAATATTATTTTCCGGCAGTCAGGCAAATCATTTCGCGGACAGTATTGAGCGGAGTATCAAGCAGATGATTTTTGAAAAATATCCGGAGTTTGAAGAAGATACGGCGATGAACGTGATGTTGAGTTTTTGCATTCAGGGAAGCTACCATGCTTATCAGAAGAACCGGAGCGGAGATATCATGACGGTGATCGATGTGATCGCAGGGATGACGGGAGCGGTTCGACCGATGTATGAAGAACGATTGGGGGAGAGCAGATCATGAATCTGGAACAACCATGTATCCGCATTTCAGTGCGGAATCTGGTGGAATTTATATTGAGACATGGAGATATTGACAACCGGACCGGCGGGGCAGATAAGGAGGCTATGCAGCAGGGCGGCCGGATACACCGGAAAATCCAGAGACAGCAGGGGGCAGAGTACCGTGCAGAGGTCCCGTTAAAGTATCAGATAGCGTGCGATGGATTTATCCTGAGTGTAGAAGGAAGAGCGGACGGGATCATAGAACTTCCGAAGCGTGTGGTGATCGACGAGATCAAAGGAGTATTTAAGGATTTGAAACGTCTGAAAGAACCGCAGCTTTTACATCTGGCTCAGGCAAAATGCTATGCCTATATCTATGCAGAACAGAAAAATCTGGAAGAAATCGGAGTACAGATGACGTATTGTAATTTAGATACCGAAGAAATCCGGAGATTCCAGGAGGTATATACCCGGGCAGAACTTAAGAAATGGTTCGAAGAACTTGTATCAGAATATGAAAAATGGGCAAGATACCAGATGGAATGGAGAGCAAAGAGAAATGCTTCAATCAAAACAGTGGAATTCCCATTCGAATATAGAGACGGACAGAAGAAACTGGTTGCGTCGGTATACAGGACAATTTTGAGAAAAAAGAAATTATTTATCCAGGCACCGACCGGAGTCGGCAAGACAATGGCGGCCGTATTTCCGGCGGTGAAAGCAGTCGGGGAAGAACTGGGAGAAAAGATCTTTTATCTGACGGCGAAGACGATCACCAGAACGGTGGCAAGTCAGGCATTCGAGATCCTGAGGAAGCAGGATCTGAAGATGAAAGTCATCACATTGACGGCAAAAGAAAAGATCTGTTTCTGTGAGGAAACTATCTGTAATCCGGATGCATGTCCATATGCCAAGGGACATTTTGACCGTGTAAATGCTGCTGTTTATGAACTGCTCACATCGACAGATGAGATGAGCCGGGAAGTACTGGAAGAACAGGCAAGGAAATGGAATGTGTGTCCGTTTGAAATGGCATTGGATGTATCGCAGTGGGTAGATGCGGTTATATGTGATTATAATTACGTCTTTGATCCGAATGCACATCTGAAACGCTTTTTCGGAGACGGCGTCAAAGGAGAATATCTGTTTCTGATTGATGAGGCACACAATCTGGTCGAACGTGGGAGAACCATGTACAGCACCAGTATTTGCAAGGAAGATTTTCTGAAAATCAAAAAGCTGGTAAAATACGGAGAACCGAAACTTGTCTCGGCGTTGGAGAGCTGCAATAAGCAGCTTCTGGAGTTAAAAAGAGAATGTGACGGCTGCCAGATACTGAATAGTGTGTCACATGTGTATATTAAGCTATTGTTTTTGATGACAAAGCTGGAAGAGTTTATAGAAGACTGTAAAGATGAAGCAATACGGAAAGGGGTACTGGAGTTTTACTTTGGTATCCGTAATTTCATATATATTCATGACCGGCTGGATGAAAATTATCTGATTTATTCAGAACTAAGTGAAGAAGGAAAGTTTTACCTGCATCTGTTCTGTGTCAATCCGGCGGGATGCCTGCAGGAATATATGGGAAAAGGAAATAGTACGATATTATTTTCGGCAACATTTCTTCCAATTAATTATTATAAGAAACTGTTATCTGCGGCAAAGGATGATTATGCGATCTATGCAGAATCTCCATTTGAACAAAGCAAAAGATTACTGCTTCTAGGAAATGATGTCAGCACGAAGTATACCAGACGCGGACCGGAGATGTACCGTAAGTATGCAGAATATATGATGCGTGTGATAAAAGGAAGAACAGGAAATTATCTTGCCTTTTTCCCGTCTTACCGATTTCTGGAAGAAGTGTGGGAAGCATTCATGGAACTGCCGCAGGAACAGATTGAAGTTGCAGTACAGTCCCAATATATGACGGAGCAGGAACGGGAAGAATTCCTGAAAAAATTCGAACAGGAAAGAGCACACAGCCTGATCGGCTTCTGTGTGATGGGTGGTATTTTTTCAGAAGGAATTGATTTGACGGAAGATAAACTGATCGGGGCAATGATCATCGGGACAGGACTTCCGCAGGTGTGTCTGGAACGGGAACTTTTAAAGTATTATTTTGACCGGAAGAATCTGAATGGATTCGATTATGCTTATTTGTATCCGGGCATGAATAAGGTGCTACAGTCGGCAGGACGAGTCATCCGGACTGATCAGGACAGAGGGGTGATTGCACTTTTGGATGAACGTTTTATGGACCGGCGGTGCCAGGAGGTGTTTCCGAGGGAGTGGAATGATTTCCAGATCTGTAACAGTGAAAATATCGAAGAAAAGATAGCAGGGTTCTGGAAGGAAGAACAGATGGATAAGAGGTAAGCAGAATCAGAAAAATATTATTTATAGAAAAATATATTATAGAACAATATGATAGAAAAAAATACCATGAGGGACATATGCCACATGGTATTTTATACGAAAGTAAATAAAAGTAGCTGCCACCGGTAGTTCTTTCGGGGATACTTTGGCAGGAAAAAGAGTTTGTAAACATATTAAAAATAAGATAAAAACTCCTGTGTGGCTTTGGATACCGGAACCTTCTCGTTATGCGCAATGACAAGTTCTCGTTCCGGAAGCGATTCCTTCGTCTCAACAATGAACAGAGAATCCAAATCGGCTGTCTGGGAAAGACAGAAATCCGGAATAAATGCGATTCCAAGTCCGATGCGGGCAAGGTCGATCAGAAGGTCATTACTGCTGAGTTCGATCTCCGGAACCAGATCCAGCTGATTCTGAAGAAACAGGTTGTGCAGATATTCACTGGTTGTACTCTTTCTGTCCAGCATAAGGATCGGGTAGTCCAGAAGTTCTTTGAAAGAAACCTTCTTTCCTTTTAATTCTTTAAATGCTTCATTGGCAATGAATACATCCTGGAAATCTTTGATCTTTTTCACATTCGGAACATTTCCGAGATAGGAATTCGGTGAATTGACAACGATCAGATCCACCTGCCCGGTCTCCAGGAGTTCTACGCAGCGGATCGATGTCGCATTCGTAACCTTGATATGCGCTCCCGGAAATTCCCGGTGGAAGCGTTCCAGATAAGGCACCAGGAAATAACGGCAGATCGTATCACTGGCTCCGATGTGAAGCTGTCCTCCGCGTGCGCCGACATCGAGAAGCTGGCTTTCCCCACGCTTGATCAGGCTGATCGCCGGTTCGATATGGCGCAGAAGAATCTCTCCTTCGGTAGTAAGACGTACTTTCTTGGTGCTTCGGATGAATAAGGTCTGATCCAGCTTTTTCTCCAATGCCTTGATCGACTGGCTGACAGCCGACTGCGAGATAAACAACTGCTTGGAAGCTTCCGAAAAGCTTAAGGTGGAAGCTACATAGTAAAATACTTTATATAACTCATAGTTAATATCCATGATAAGTCCTCCTAATGAATCTTAACTGTATTATAAGTGAAATGAAAGAAAATTACAACCGTATTTACAATAGAAGTGTTATAATAATGAAGAACAGGAGGAAAAAAACTTGAAGAAATTAACAACGCTCATATCGGTTGTGGCCATGATGTGTGCAGTGATCGCAGCACTTGCATTCAGTATCTGGGCGGCAGTATATGGAGACAGTCATTATAGATTTTACAAAAAAGAATACCAGAAATATGAAGTGACAGAAGATCTGGATATGAACATCGACCATGTCATGTACGTGACAGAACATATGATGAACTATCTGATCGGAAAAGAAGAGAAGCTGTCAGTTGTAACAACGGTGGAAGGAAAAGAGCAGGATTTCTTCAATGAAAGAGACCGGCTGCATATGCGAGATGTCAGGAATCTATTCCTGGGAGGTATTAAGGTCGGGGGAGTTTGCCTGATTGTAGCTGCAGCCATACTGACGATGTTTAAAAAGCGGGAAAAAGACTGGAAGAGACTTTTTTGCAGAGCATATTCGATCGCACTTGGTGTATGGCTGGTCATAGGTGTACTGCTTGGCATTGCTTTCAGTATAGATTTTACGACGTGTTTTACGATTTTTCATAAACTGTTTTTTACCAATAATCTATGGATATTCAATCCGGAGACTGATTATATGATCCGGATGCTGCCGGAAGGATTCTTTTCTGATATGGTGATCCGTATCAGTGAGGTATTTGGAGCGGTGCTGGTAGTGATATGGATCGTATTGTTCGTTATTAAAAAATATTATAAAAAGCCAGAGGAATCGTAAATCTGTAAAAATGGATTGACGGGAATGAAAATGATAAAGGATTAATAAGCACAAATTATAAAAGTGTTTAAATATATTAATTGTATTAAATAATGATTGTTGTGTTATACTAACAATAGAAAATGTGTAAAAATTCATTTATGGAGGATTACTTATGAGCAATGTAAAAAGAGTGTACGTGGAGAAAAAATCAGGATTTGATGTACAGGCCAAGGAGCTTAAGACTGAGATCCGTAGCTATCTTGGAATCAAAGACGTGGACAGTGTTCGTGTACTGATTCGCTACGATGTGGAAAATGTATCCGATGAGACATTTGAGAAAGCATGTAATGGCATCTTTTCTGAACCACCTGTAGATACATTATATAAAGAAGAATTTCCGGCAGAAGAAGGAAGCAGAATCTTTTCTGTAGAATTCCTTCCGGGACAGTTTGACCAGAGAGCGGATTCCGCTGTTCAGTGTATTCAGTTCATCAAAGAAGACGAGCAGCCGGTCATCCGTACCGCGACAACTTATGTGATCCATGGAGGAGAAGGCAGCTTATCAGATGAAGAATTTGAAGCAATCAAAGAACACTGCATCAACCCTGTAGATTCCAGAGAAGCACAGGGCGAAAAGCCGGAGACATTAGTTACCGTATTTGATGAGCCGGCAGATGTAAAAATCTTTGACGGATTCAAAGATATGGAAGAAAGCAAGTTAAAAGAATTATATGATTCTCTCGGACTTGCCATGACTTTCAAGGACTTCCAGCATATCCAGAACTATTTTAAATCAGAAGAAGACAGAGATCCTTCCATGACAGAGATCCGCGTTCTGGATACATACTGGTCAGATCACTGCCGTCATACAACATTCTCGACAGAACTTACAGACGTTTCATTCGGCGACGGCGATTACAGAGAGCCGATGGAAGAGACTTACAAACAGTACATCGCTGATCACAGCGAGATCTTCAAAGGAAGAGAAGACAAATTTGTCTGCCTGATGGATCTTGCACTGATGGCAATGAGAAAATTAAAACGTGAAGGAAAATTACAGGATCAGGAAGAATCCGATGAGATCAATGCATGCAGTATCGTTGTGCCGATCGAAGTAGACGGTGTGGAAGAAGAGTGGCTTGTGAACTTCAAGAACGAGACACATAACCATCCGACAGAGATCGAGCCATTTGGTGGAGCTGCTACCTGCCTCGGAGGAGCCATCCGTGACCCACTGTCAGGACGTACATATGTATACCAGGCAATGCGTGTTACAGGAGCCGCTGATCCAACCGTATCTGTAAAAGATACATTAAAAGGAAAGCTTCCACAGAAGAAACTGGTTAGAGAAGCAGCACACGGATACAGCTCTTATGGTAACCAGATCGGACTGGCAACCGGAGCAGTAAAAGAAGTCTATCATCCGAATTATGTTGCAAAACGTATGGAGATCGGAGCAGTACTCGGGGCAGCACCAAGACGTGCAGTCATCAGAGAAACTTCAGATCCTGGAGATATCATTATCCTTCTCGGCGGACGTACCGGACGTGACGGATGCGGTGGAGCAACCGGATCTTCCAAAGTACATACAGAAGAGTCTATCGAGACCTGTGGAGCAGAAGTACAGAAAGGTAATGCACCTACAGAAAGAAAGATCCAGAGATTATTCAGAAGAGAAGAAGTCAGCAAGCTGATCAAAAAATGTAACGACTTCGGAGCAGGCGGAGTATCTGTTGCTATCGGAGAACTTGCAGACGGACTTCAGATCGACCTTGATAAAGTACCTAAGAAATATGCCGGCCTTGACGGAACAGAGATTGCAATCTCTGAATCACAGGAACGTATGGCAGTTGTTGTAGATCCAAAAGATGTAGATGAATTTATGAAATATGCATCCGAAGAGAACCTGGAAGCAACAAAGGTGGCTGTCGTAACAGAAGATCCAAGACTGGTCCTTTCATGGAGAGGAAAAGAGATCGTAAATCTTTCACGTGCATTCCTTGATACCAACGGAGCACACCAGGAGACAACCGTAGCGGTTGATATCCCGAACAGAAAAGACAGCATCCTCGTAAGAGAAGAAGTAAAAGACGTAAGAGAAAAATGGCTTGATATGTTAAAAGACCTGAATGTATGCTCACAGAAAGGTCTGGTAGAAATGTTCGACGGATCCATCGGAGCAGCTTCTGTATTCATGCCGCATGGTGGAAAATATCAGAAGACAGAGACGCAGGCAATGGTTGCCAAGCTTCCGGTATTAACAGGAGACTGCGATACCGTAAGTATGATGAGTTACGGATTTGATCCATATCTGTCAACATGGAGCCCATATCACGGAGCAATCTATGCAGTGACAGAGTCTATCGCAAAGATCGTTGCAGCAGGTGGCGATTACAGCAAGATCCGTTTCACATTCCAGGAATATTTCCGTCGTATGACAGAAGATCCACACAGATGGAGTCAGCCGTTTGCAGCTCTTCTCGGAGCTTACAGTGCACAGCTTGGATACGGACTTCCATCCATCGGTGGAAAGGACAGTATGTCAGGAACATTCGAAGACATCGATGTACCACCGACACTGGTATCTTTCGCAGTGGACATTGCAAAAGAAAAAGACATTATCACACCGGAACTTAAGAAAGCCGGAGATAAACTGGTATGGCTTCGTATTGAGACAGATAATTACGACATTCCTGTATACGAGAAAGTTATGGATCAGTACGGTAAATTTACAGAAGATATCCACAGCGGTAAGATCGTAGCAGCTTATGCACTGGACAGACATGGTATTGCGGCAGCAGTCAGCAAGATGGCATTCGGTAACGGCATGGGTGTGAAGATCGAGCACGATGTAGACGCAAGAGACTTATTTGCACCGGCATTCGGAGATATCATCGCAGAAGTACCGGCTGATAAGGTATCTGAACTTGGAATTACTTATACTGTAATTGGTGAAGTAACAGACAGCGCAGCTATTGAATATAACGATGTGAAGATTGCGTTAGACGAAGCAGTATCTGCATGGGAAGAAACACTGGAAAAAGTATTCCCGACCAATTCCGGAGCGGAAGGACAGGATGCGAAGGTGGAGACAGGATTATATGATACATCTGATATTTATATCTGTGACCACAAGATCGCTCAGCCGACCGTATTTATCCCGGTAATGCCTGGAACAAACTGTGAATATGACAGTGCGAAAGCATTCGAAAGAGCAGGAGCAAAGGTGATCACAAAAGTATTCAGAAATATGAGTGCATCTGATATCGTTGATTCTGTAGAAGTATTTGAAAAAGCGATCGAACAGTCACAGATCATCATGTTCCCAGGTGGATTCAGTGCAGGTGACGAACCGGACGGATCAGCAAAATTCTTCGCAACAGCATTTAAGAATGCGAAGATGAAAGAAGCGGTAGAAAAATTATTGAATGAGCGTGACGGACTGGCACTTGGTATCTGTAACGGATTCCAGGCTCTGATCAAGCTTGGTCTGGTACCAAACGGAGAGATTACAGGACAGCAGCCGGATTCACCGACACTTACATACAACACGATCGGCCGCCATATCTCCAAGATGGTCTATACAAAAGTAGTAACGAACAAATCTCCATGGCTCAGAGAAGCAGAACTTGGCGGAGTATACACCAACCCTGCATCTCATGGTGAAGGAAGATTTGTTGCAAATAAAGAATGGCTGGACAAGTTATTCGCAAATGGCCAGGTTGCAACACAGTACTGTGATCCGGAAGGAAATATCACAATGAACGAAGAATGGAATGTCAACGGTTCTTACTGTGCGATCGAAGGTATTACAAGCCCGGACGGACGTGTACTTGGTAAGATGGCGCATTCAGAAAGAAGAAACAGAAGTGTGGCAATGAACATTTACGGAGAACAGGATATGAAGATCTTCGAATCAGGAGTAAAATACTTCAAATAATGAATGTTCAGGTGTCTGAGACTTCCGGTAACGAGATGAAAATTGGCATCCTTGTATTATAATAAATGCAATTTGGAGCGCAATCTGTTTCATAAAAATGAATAAAACATGAGAAAAAGCACAAAACCCTTGCAAAATCTGCAAGGGTTTTGTAAAAAGTTGCAAAAAATAATAAAAACTGTAAAAAATATCTTGCCAGATACACTTGTTTGCTTTACAATAGTAAAGGACAAAGGCGTCAGGGAAAAACAGATGGCGTAAGTCATCTGCTTTTTTTATTCCAAAGCGTGTAGAAAAACAGCCGGCGGCTGGATCGCAGCATTTGGACAAATTGTTGGACAGGGACGCTTTTGAAAAGGATACGTATATTATTTTAGGAGGTAGAAAGCTATGTCATATGTTGATGAAGTACTGGAGAAAGTAGTAGCTAAGAATCCTGCAGAGCCAGAATTCCACCAGGCAGTAAAAGAGGTATTAGAGTCATTAAGAGTTGTTGTAGAGGCTAACGAGGAGAAATTCAGAAAAGACGCTCTTCTTGAAAGACTTGTTGAACCTGAAAGACAGATCAAATTCCGTGTTCCATGGGTAGACGATAAAGGACAGGTTCAGGTTAATACAGGATACCGTGTGCAGTTTAACAGCGCAATCGGACCATACAAAGGAGGATTACGTCTGCACCCATCTGTAAATCTTGGTATCATCAAATTCCTTGGATTTGAGCAGATCTTCAAGAACTCACTGACAGGACTTCCAATCGGCGGAGGTAAAGGTGGTTCTGACTTCGATCCTAAGGGAAAATCAGACAGAGAAGTAATGGCATTCTGCCAGAGCTTTATGACAGAACTTTGCAAATATATCGGAGCTGACACAGATGTTCCTGCAGGAGACATCGGAACAGGTGCAAGAGAGATTGGTTACATGTTCGGTCAGTACAAGAGAATCAGAGGCCTGTATGAAGGTGTTCTGACAGGAAAAGGATTAAGCTACGGCGGATCTTTAGCAAGAACAGAAGCTACAGGATATGGACTTCTCTACTTAACAGAAGAATTATTAAAGATCAACGGAAAAGACATCAAGGGAATGACAGTTGCAGTTTCCGGAGCTGGTAACGTTGCAATCTATGCAATCCAGAAAGCTCAGCAGCTTGGAGCGAAAGTTGTAACAGCAAGTGATTCTACAGGATGGGTATATGATCCGGACGGAATCGACGTTGCAGCATTAAAAGAAATCAAAGAAGTAAAACGTGCAAGACTGACAGAGTACAAGAACTACCGTCCTAATTCAGAATATCATGAGGGACGCGGTGTATGGTCTGTTAAGGTTGACCTTGCTCTTCCATGTGCTACACAGAACGAACTTCACCTTGAAGATGCAAAACAGTTAGTTGCTAACGGATGCGTAGCTGTATGCGAAGGTGCTAACATGCCTACTACATTAGAAGCAACACAGTATCTGCAGGAGAATGGTGTGATCTTTGCACCTGGTAAAGCTGCAAACGCTGGTGGTGTTGCTACATCTGCACTTGAAATGTCACAGAACAGCGAGAGACTTAGCTGGACATTTGAAGAAGTAGATGCAAAACTGAAGAACATCATGGTAAACATCTGCCACAACATGGACGATGCTGCAAAACGTTACGGAATGGAAGGTAACTATGTTGCCGGAGCTAACATTGCAGGATTTGAAAAAGTTGTAGATGCTATGACAGCTCAGGGAATCGTATAGAATTGGTATTTAGTTTATCAGGCGACGGCTACTCGGACCGGAATAAAAGTTAGGAATCCTTTCCTGTTCAGGTTCCGTCGGCGGGTAATACTAAAGGGGCAAAATTCTGCTAAAAGCAGGCATTCAAAATTTGAAACTCGGCATACGCCTCAAACAGTCAAATTTTGAATACCTAACGCAGAATTTTGCCCCTTTAGTATTACCAACACCTTCTCCACATTCACTGGAAAGGATACCCGACTTTTATTCCGTGGGTATCGGATGCCTGAAGAATTAAGTGCCTTATACTGCGTCCTTCAAGGACCGAGAGGTCAACCCAGTTAATAAATTAAATATCAATTGTAGAAATTATTTAAAAAATTTGAAAAAAGGTGTTGACTTTCCACGGAACCAATGCTATACTAACGAAGTCGGTTCGAGAGAGACGACAAAATATATGGGATCATAGCTCAGCTGGGAGAGCATCTGCCTTACAAGCAGAGGGTCATA
>OLNM01002150.1_pt1 | contig 12960 bp, 16 predicted proteins | sample 1672391 | NCBI WGS metagenome assembly OLNM01 (sample SAMEA3136680, study PRJEB25190) | human gut metagenome | reverse complement strand
GGTACAGATTGGCTAAAAAACTATCTGACCTTAACTTAAGGCCAGATAGTTCATCATTTTTATTTTTCAGCTGTAAGTGCAGCCATTGTGATGTAGTTGTATGGTTTGTTAAAGTGTGGCAAGAAGAATAGGTCTGTCAATGCCAATTTATCAATTGTTACATGCTCTTGGATAGCAAGTGAGAACATGTGGATTCCCATACTGATTGCAGAATCGTGTGAAACCATTTGTGCACCAAGAATTTCACGGCTATCTTTGTCAAAGACAATCTTAATTGCTACTTCATGGTTGTCATGTTTCATGAATTCTGGTTTTTGAAGATCGTTAAAACCTGTTTCAGTTGCGTTGTAACCAGCAGCTTTAGCTTTTTCAAGAGTCAAACCAGTTGAAACCATGTGAAGACCGTAGATTGAAATACCGTTTGAACCTTGCACACCGATTCCTTCCAATTCATGTCCACAAGCGTTGTAGGCACCAACGATACCAGTACGAACTGCATTTGAAGCAAGGGCGATGTAGCTTGTGTCTTTACGAGCGTTGTCATAAACAGTCGCACAGTCACCTACTGCGTAAACGCCTGGGATAGATGTTTCTTGTTTCTTGTCTACAAGGAAGGCACCGTTACGGAAGAGTTCAATTTTTCCATCAGCAAGGGCTGTGTTTGGACGGAAACCAACTGCAAGGATAACCATATCCACATCAAAAGTTTCTTTATCAGTAATCAAGCGTTCAACTTTACCGTCACCCTCGATTGCTTTAACAGTTTGACCAAGAGCCAAGCGGATGTTGTGGTCTTCCAGGTTCTTCGCCATCATTTGTGTGAAGTCTTTGTCATAGTAACCGTTCAAAACAGTATCAACGATATCAACAAGGACAACTTCTTTTCCAAGACGTTCAAAGGCTTCAGCGAGTTCAACACCGATGTAACCACCACCAACAACGGCGATACGGTCAAGGTGTTGGCTCTTATCAGCAAGTTTATTGATAACTTCTTCAGCGTTTTGGTACAATTTAACGAATTGTACGTTTTCAAGAGTTGCTTTAAATTCGCGGTTCCCTTTAACAATTTCAACACCTTCGATTGGTGGCAAGATTGGTGTAGAACCTGTAGCGAAAATCAATTTCTCGTATGATTCTTTGTGTTCTTTTCCTTCAACTTCTGCTGTAACTACTTTGTTATCATAGTCGATTGAAAGAACTGGTGAGTTCATGTAAACTTTAGCACCTTTAGCTTCCAATTTTTCTTTATCAGAATAGAACAAGCCTTCAGCACCATCAATTTGTTCACCAATCCAAAGAGCCATTCCACATCCTAGGAAAGAGATGTTAGAGTTTTGGTCAAATACAACGATTTCGTTCTCATTCCCAAAATTATCCAACATAGTATTAATACATGCTGTACCAGCGTGGTTAGCACCGACTACAACGATCTTACTCATAAAAAATTTCCTACCTTCATTCTAAATTTACCCTACTAGTATAACATTTACTGTTAGCGTTTACAAGAGTTTGGCTGATTTTTCCTATTTTTTTGTAAAAAATTGTAAATAATCTGTATCTTAACACGGATTCTTGCAATTTTTCTTCATTTCCTGAGCATATTTCTTGACATCTTTACAAATTTTATTTGTGAAAACGCTGACTTTATGGTATGCTAGTATCATGGAAAGAAAATGTAAGGGGTTCATTTTTCATAAATTTACTATATTTCAACCTTCTTTTCATAAGAGAAAGGAGTTGGTAGCTTGCCTCTTAGTTCACATTCTGAACGCCTAATGGGAACCACTATCACTATTTCATTAGTGGATGAGCGAGCCGATAGCTTGCTCCAGAAATCCTTTGATTTACTCAGAGAGCTAGAATACCGCTTCAACGCTAATAGCCAAGAATCTGAGTTGATGGAAATCAATCATCAAGCTGGAATAGCCCCCGTCAAGGTTCATCCAGACCTGTTTGAACTGATTTCACTTGGGTTAGAGCATAGCCTAGCGCCCTCTAGCCATCTCAACATCAGTATTGGTCCCTTAATTCAAACCTGGCGTATCGGTTTTTCAGATGCCAAGGTCGCCCAGCCTCAAGAAATTGAATCGGTGCTCCCTCTAATCAATCCTCATTATATCGAGTTAGATTCTTCTACTTCTACTGTATTCTTGAAGCAGAAAGGAATGAAGATTGATCTAGGTTGTCTAGCCAAAGGATATAGTGCAGATAAGGTTGCCCAATTTCTGAGAGCAGAGGGAGTGACTTCTGCCCTGATTAATCTGGGAGGGAATATCCTGACTATTGGAAAAAATCAGGCAAGAGGGAATCAACCTTGGCAAATCGGGATTCAAGACCCAGCCAATCCTAGGGGAAATCACTTAATGACCATCCCTGTTGTCAATCAATCTGTCGTGACTTCAGGCATTTATGAACGTCACCTGACAGTCGATGGAAAAGATTACCATCACATTTTTGACAGTCAGACAGGATATCCTGTTGAAACAGAACTCGCTAGTCTCACAATCATCTCTGATAAGTCAGTTGATGGTGAAATCTGGACAACTCGACTCTTTGGAGAAAGACCTGCTTCTATCCTCTGGCAAGTCGAAAGTTTGGAGGGAATCGAAGCGATTCTGATTGATAAGGAAGGTCACCTAAGCTGTTCTTCAGGAATCCCTACTCTATAGAGACAACTGTTTCAATGGAGTTTTAAAATCGTATTATGTAAAAAGAGAAAGGAAATCTCATGTTAAAACTTATTGCTATTGTTGGAACAAATTCAAAACGTTCTACAAACCGTCAATTGCTTCAATACATGCAAAAACACTTTGCTGACAAAGCTGAAATTGAACTTGTTGAAATCAAGGATATCCCTGTCTTTAACAAGCCAGCTGACAAGCAAGTACCTGCTGAAATTCTGGAAATTGCTGCTAAAATCGAAGAGGCAGATGGCGTTATTATCGGTACTCCTGAGTATGACCACTCTATCCCAGCTGTTTTGATGAGCGCTCTTGCTTGGTTGTCTTATGGTATTTACCCACTCTTGAACAAACCAATCATGATTACAGGTGCTTCTTACGGTACACTTGGTTCATCACGCGCCCAATTACAACTTCGCCAAATCTTAAACGCACCAGAAATCAAAGCAAGTGTCCTTCCTGATGAATTCTTGCTTTCACATTCTCTTCAAGCCTTTAATCCAAGTGGAGATCTAGTAGATCTTGATGTTATTAAAAAACTGGATGCCACTTTTGACGACTTCCGTATCTTTGTAAAAATTACAGAAAAATTGCGCAACGCACAAGCCCTACTTCGCAAAGATGCTGAAGACTTTGACTGGGAAAATTTGTAAGATAGGAGACCAAAAAGAATGAAATTTGTTGGACTTGTAGGATCAAACTACGATCAATCATATAACCGTAAACTCTTGGAATTCATCCGTCGTCACTTCAAACTCAAATTTGAATTAGAAGTTCTCGAAATTGACGAAGTTCCAATGTTTAACCAAGACGAAAAATGGGACGAAAGCTTCCAATTGCGTTATTTATATAACAAAATTACTCGTGCTGATGGTGTTATCATTGCTACTCCTGAGCACAACCACACAATCTCAGCTTCCCTAAAATCTGTCCTTGAATGGCTTTCATATGAAGTTCATCCATTTGAAAACAAGCCAGTCATGATTGTGGGTGCTTCTTACTACGACCAAGGTACTTCTCGTGCCCAAGTTCACCTTCGTAAGATTCTTGACGCTCCAGGTGTCAATGCCTACACTCTTCCAGGAAATGAATTCCTTCTTGGTAAAGCCAAAGAAGCTTTTGATGTTAATGGGAATATCATAAATGAAGGAACTGTTAATTTCCTTGAAACATGCTTGGACAACTTTGTAAAATATGTGGGAGTCGTTTCAAAATTGAAAAAACCAAAACCAATTGCACCAGAAGATTTATATTGTACAAATTCAATTGCAACTACCATTCAAGGTGTTGATCCAGATGATCCTGAATGGGTAGAAAAAGCTGCTGAACTTGTTGGAGCTGTTTCTGGAGATACTTACGTTAAATTAGACCACGGTATCTTGACAGTTAACCAAATTGACATGTTCTTGAAAGCAATGCCATTTGAATTGACATTTGCAGATGATAACAATCAATTCTTGTACTTTAATAACGCACACCAAGACCCAGATACAATGTTTGGTAAACGTGTACGTGCTCAATCAGGAAATAGATTAGGAACAGTACATGGTACATTGCCAGATTCTAGAATGAAAAACGTTGAATGGGTTGTCGGCGTACTGCGTAACGGAGATCAAGAATATGTCCGTACAATTGTGCCGGGAACACCTGAAGGTGTTATTAATACCCATAATTACCAAGCAATGTACTATCCAGATGGTTCATATGCTGGAATTAATGAAATTATCTTTAATTTCCAACCATGGCTTGACTGGTACCTCAATACAACTGGTCAACGTTTAGTCGGTGGAAATGCTGCAGCTCCTGCTGGAGGACATGGCGGAGCAGATGCCACATCTGGAGCTTCTGATGCAGGTGATGCTGGAGGTCACGGTGGTGGCGCAGATGCTACATCTGGAGCAAGTAACTAATTATTTTAGGAACCGTTATGGTTCCTTTTTAGTGCTCTTTGTCAACTGTATACTTGGTGGTATGTCAATCCTTCTCTATAGGGTTATCGCCAGCAACGGTTTGAAAGTTTTGATCAAAGAACGTGTTGATTTCGCTCAAATGCGTAACCTAATCATCGCAAGTGCTATGTTGGTCCTTGGACTTGGAGGAGCTATCCTTAAACACGGTCCAGTTACACTTTCAGGTACTGCCCTATCAGCCATGACAGGAATCATCTTGAACTTAATCTTGCCATACGAAAATAAAGACTAATACTCTTCGAAAATCTCTTCAAACCACGTCAACGTCTCCTTGTCGTAGATATGGTTACTGACTTCGTCAGTTCTATCCACAACCTCAAAACAGTGTTTTGAGCAACCTGCGGCTAGTTTCCTAGTTTGCTCTTTAATTTTCATTGAGTATAAGAGTCTAAACACATCAAAAACGAGCATTTCCAATTACGGAAGTGCTCATTTTTCTTCTTTCTAAAAAAGGAAAGCCCTGCGGCCTTCCCTTGTCTTACTTACGTTTCTTCTTTGCTTTCTTCATTTTGTTAGCCATGCGTTTCATGGACTGTTTCATAGCAAATTCACCGATTTTACCTTTGAGTCCGCCACCAAACATCTGGCTCATATCTGGCATTCCTGCTCCTCCGAGAGCCGACAGGTCAGGCATCCCACCTTGTCCCATCATTCCTTCAAGGGCAGACATATCCATTCCTCCCATATTTGGCATATTTTTAGGAAGGTTGTTTGGATTGATTCCCATTTGCTTCATCATCTTGTTCATATCTCCAGACATGACACCTTGCATGAGTTGTTTAGCTTGGTTAAAGTCTTTGATGAACTTGTTGACATCGATAAAGGTATTACCAGAACCAGCAGCGATACGACGACGACGGCTTGGATTTAACAAATCTGGATTTTCACGTTCTTCAGGTGTCATTGAAGACACAATGGCACGTTTGCGAGCAATCTGGCGTTCATCCACCTTCATGTTTTGAAGGGCTGGATTGTTAGCCATACCTGGAATCATCTTGAGCAAGTCTTCCATTGGCCCCATGTTTTGCACCTGATCCAACTGATCAATGAAATCATTGAAATCAAAGGTGTTTTCACGCATCTTCTCAGCCATTTCAAGGGCTTTTTGCTCATCGTATTCTTGAGAAGCTTTCTCGATCAACGTAAGCATATCCCCCATGCCAAGGATACGACTAGACATACGGTCTGGGTGGAAGGTTTCAATGTCCGTAATCTTTTCACCTGTACCAGTGAACTTGATTGGTTTTCCAGTAATGTGACGAACAGATAGAGCCGCACCACCACGAGTATCCCCATCAATCTTGGTAAGGATAACCCCAGTCACTTCCAACTGAGCATTAAACTCACGCGCAACATTGGCCGCTTCCTGACCAATCATGGCATCAACGACGAGCAGAATTTCGTTTGGTTGAGCCAATGCTTTCACGTCACGAAGCTCATTCATCAAAAGCTCATCAATCTGCAAACGACCTGCCGTATCAATCAAGACATAGTCATTATGATTAGCTTGGGCTTGTTCCAAACCTTGACGAACAATCTCCACAGCTGGAACCTCTGTCCCAAGAGCGAAGACAGGCACATCAATCTGTTGTCCCAAGGTCTTAAGCTGATCAATGGCTGCTGGACGATAGATATCCGCCGCAATCATCAAAGGACGAGCATTTTCTTCCTTCTTGAGTTTGTTGGCCAATTTACCAGCAAAGGTTGTTTTACCAGCCCCCTGCAAACCGACCATCATGATAATCGTCGGAATCTTAGGAGACTTGATAATCTCTGCCGTATCAGAACCCAAAACATCTGTCAATTCCTCATCAACGATTTTAATAATCTGTTGGGCTGGATTAAGGGTATCAATAACTTCATGTCCGACTGCACGTTCACGAACCTTCTTGATAAAGTCCTTTACAACAGGCAAAGCAACGTCGGCTTCAAGCAAGGCCAAGCGAATCTCTTTGGTCGCTTCTTGGACATCCGCCTCAGAGATTTTTCCTTTTTTACGTAGATTTTTAAAGACGTTCTGCAAACGTTCTGTTAAACTTTCAAATGCCATGTTTCTTCCTCTTATTCTCTATTATCAATGCTTGTTAAAATTTCTATCTGCTCCTGCAGAAAGTCATCCTTGGGATAGCGCTCCAAAATCTGATCAAAAATCTGACTGCGGACAATGTAGTCCGAGTACATGTGCAATTTCATCTCATAATCTTCCAGAATCTTTTCTGTCCGCTTGATATTATCATAGACAGCCTGACGACTGACGCCGAACTCTTCAGCAATCTCAGCGAGGCTGTAATCATCAGCGTAGTAGAGCTCTATATAATTCATTTGCTTATCTGTCAAAAGCGCTGCATAAAATTCAAAGAGCGCATTCATACGATTGGTTTTTTCGATTTCCATAACTTTTATTATACCAAAAATTAGCCTAATCTACCACACTAGCAAGCTAATCCGAGAAGATAGCCAGGTAAATTTGAAAAAGACATGAGCCTAGCCCCAAGTAATTTCCAATTGATAGCTGGCAAAGGGATGTCCCTCTTGATTTTGTAGTTGATAATCTAGTTCAATCTTTTGCCCATCAACTTGATAATGGCTCGTTTGGATGATAAACTCCTGCATGCCCATTGGTGTAGGAATATAGGCCAAACTATCACTATCCTTTAGGAAGCGCATAATGGTCTTGGGATTGGAAAAACGACTCATCACTAGTTCTTGATCATGAAATTTAATCACTACTTTTTCCTTTTCCTCATTGTAAAAAAGCAGATAGCTATAATCTCCCTTTTCATGCACTTCAACGTCATAAAGCTGGTCAATCACTTCCAACTGCTCATCAAACTGAATCCTATTTCGCATCCGAATCTTCACATCAAGTCCTCTTTCTTCTCTCTTGTTCTACTATTTTACCAAAAACTCTAGCTTTTTGCTATAATGGTCATATGAACGAAAAAGTATTCCGTGACCCAGTTCACAACTACATCCATGTCAATAATCAAATCATCTATGACTTGATTAATACAAAAGAATTTCAACGTTTGCGCCGTATCAAGCAACTAGGAACTTCCAGTTATACCTTCCACGGTGGGGAACACAGCCGCTTCTCCCATTGTCTAGGAGTGTATGAGATTGCACGACGTATCACGGAGATTTTTGAAGAAAAATATCCTGAGGAATGGAATCCTGCCGAGTCTCTCTTGACCATGACCGCTGCTCTCCTACATGACCTTGGACATGGTGCCTATTCCCATACTTTTGAACATCTCTTTGATACAGACCATGAAGCCATTACTCAGGAAATTATCCAAAGTCCTGAGACAGAGATTCACCAAGTCCTGCTACAAGTGGCGCCAGATTTTCCAGAAAAAGTTGCCAGTGTCATAGACCATACCTACCCTAACAAGCAGGTTGTGCAACTCATTTCTAGTCAGATTGATGCAGACCGCATGGACTATCTCTTGCGCGACTCCTATTTTACAGGAGCTTCTTATGGGGAATTTGACCTGACTCGGATCTTGCGTGTCATTCGTCCTGTCGAAAATGGTATCGCCTTTCAGCGCAATGGCATGCACGCCATCGAAGACTATGTCCTCAGTCGCTACCAGATGTATATGCAGGTTTATTTCCACCCAGCAACACGCGCTATGGAAGTTCTCCTACAGAATCTCCTCAAGCGCGCCAAGGAACTTTATCCTAAAGACAAAGATTTCTTTGCACGAACTTCTCCACATCTCCTGCCTTTCTTTGAAAAAAATGTGACCTTGTCTGACTATCTGGCTCTGGATGATGGTGTGATGAATACTTACTTCCAGCTCTGGATGACCAGTCCTGACAAGATTCTTGCAGACTTGTCGCAACGCTTTGTCAACCGCAAGGTCTTTAAATCCATTACCTTTTCACAAGAAGACCAAGACCAACTCGCTAGCATGAGAAAATTGGTTGAAGACATCGGCTTTGATCCCAACTACTACACTGCCATTCATAAGAACTTTGACCTTCCTTATGATATCTATCGTCCTGAATCTGAAAATCCACGGACACAGATTGAGATTTTACAAAAAAATGGAGAACTTGCCGAACTCTCTAGCCTGTCTCCTATCGTCCAATCCCTTGCTGGAAGTCGACACGGAGATAATCGCTTTTATTTTCCAAAAGAAATGTTGGACCAAAACAGCATCTTCACAAGCATTACCCAGCAATTTTTACACTTGATTGAGAATGATCATTTTACCCCAAATAAAAACTAGAAGAGGAAATTTATGAGTATTAAACTAATCGCCGTCGATATTGACGGAACCCTAGTCAACAGCCAAAAGGAAATCACTCCTGAAGTCTTTTCTGCCATCCAAGATGCCAAAGAAGCTGGTGTCAAGGTCGTGATTGCAACTGGCCGCCCTATCGCAGGTGTTGCCAAACTTCTGGATAACTTGCAGTTGAGAGACGAGGGTGACTATGTAGTAACCTTCAACGGTGCTCTTGTCCAAGAAACTGCTACTGGCCATGAGATTATCAGCGAATCTTTGACCTATGAGGATTATCTGGATATGGAATTTCTCAGTCGCAAGCTCGGTGTCCACATGCACGCCATTACCAAGGATGGAATCTACACTGCCAATCGCAATATCGGAAAATACACAGTGCACGAATCAACCCTCGTCAGCATGCCTATCTTCTACCGCACCCCTGAAGAAATGGCCGGCAAAGAAATTGTCAAATGTATGTTCATCGATGAACCAGAAATCCTCGATGCTGCGATTGAAAAAATTCCAGCCGAATTTTACGAACACTACTCCATCAACAAATCAGCTCCTTTCTACCTCGAACTCCTTAAAAAGAATGTAGACAAGGGTTCAGCCATTACTCACTTAGCCGAAAAACTAGGGCTGACCAAAGATGAAACCATGGCGATCGGTGACGAAGAAAATGACCGTGCCATGCTGGAAGTCGTTGGCAACCCAGTTGTCATGGAAAATGGAAATCCAGAAATCAAAAAAATCGCCAAATACATCACTAAAACAAATGACGAATCCGGCGTTGCCCATGCCATCCGTACATGGGTACTGTAAAAGGGAAGAATATACGAAAACCGCTCGACTGAGCGGTTTTTAATATCTAATTACTGCCCCCTGCAGGAATCGAACCTGCAACTACTCCTTAGGAGGGAGTTGTTATATCCATTGAACTAAGGGAGCTAGATAAAAACTCTGCTGAAGAAGCAGAGTTTTTTAGTCGAATTAACGACGGATTTCTTTGATACGAGCTGCTTTACCTTGAAGCGCACGCAAGTAGTACAATTTCGCACGACGTACTTTACCGTAACGAACAACTTCGATTTTTTCAACACGTGGAGTGTGGATTGGGAAGATACGTTCAACACCTACACCGTTAGAGATTTTACGAACTGTGTAGTTTTCTGAGATACCAGCACCTTTACGTGCGATAACAACACCTTCAAAAATCTGGATACGTTCACGGTTACCTTCGACAACTTTCGCGTGTACACGAACAGTGTCACCAGGACGGAATGATGGGATATCTGTACGAAGTTGACCTTCAGTCAAGCTTTGGATTAATGGATTCATTTTATTCTCCTATCTTTGTCAATCTTGAGGAATCTTCCTCAGCGGATAAACTGTATTTTTGTGCGTCCATTACACACAAGATACAGTTTACCAAATTTTCACAAAAAAGTAAAGAAATTTATAACAGAATTCCTAAAAAAATCGCAACCAAACCACCTAGGTAGGTCAAAGCCAGATAAGAATAAAAGACCTTCCTATCGCTCAGCAACCTTTGGAGTTCGTCATTCAAGGTCGAAAAAGTTGTCAAACCTCCACAAAATCCTGTTGCTAGAATAGCATAGACTTCCTTAGACTCCACATGATTGTAGAATAATCCAATCAAAAAACAACCCAAAAGATTGGCTACAAGCGTTCCAACTGGCAATTTAGAAGCTTGATTATAGCGGGAAAAGAAATACCGTACTAGGGCTCCGCAGCCACAAGCAATTGCAAGATAAATGATTACCATTTCTTCCTCCCCAAATAGTAAGCCAAGAGCAGGCCTCCACCCACGCTTAAAATGAGATACAAGACTAGGCTAAGATAACGCCCTGTATCAAGCAGTTTCACAGTATCAAGCATGAGACTGGAAAAGGTTGTCAGCCCCCCACAAAAACCTGTACCCAGTGCTAAAATAACGCCTTTGCTGGTTCCCTTATAGACTAAATAGCCCTTAACAAGATAAACCAGGCAGAAAATACCTAGATAGTTAACAAGAAGGGTTCCCCAAGGAAAGTCAGGACTGGCTGGTAACCAAGTAGAAACCAGGTAGCGAACCAATCCGCCCACCATGGCAGCTAGAAAAATTCCTAGCGAATAAAATTGTTCTTTTTTCATTTGATGTTTTGATCCTGATAATCACGCGAACGTTTGAGTATGTCCGAAAAAGTCGCTACAATAGTCTCCTGATAGCGCTTGTCCTCTACACGACTCCTAACCTTTTCAAAGATAATTGCTTCTCTCTTGGTATCTAAAATCGGTTTACCTGATGCTTTCTTATAAGCAACTACACCCTCAACCAAATGCATTCGTTCTTCTAACAATTTGACAATTTGATCGTCGATTTGATCAATTTCTTGACGAATAATATCTAAATCCATACAGTCTCCTCCTTTATTTGAATTATTGTATCAAAAAGCCACCAAATAGGCTAGTAAAATCTCAACTCACGATAAAAAAATGCACTGATTGATTACATCAGCGCACTTTTATACTTATCCTACTTTAGCAGCCAATTCTTCTGCGAATTGTTCCAAGCGTTCAATATCTTCTTCCTCGGCAGAAAGATCAACTTTAACACACTCTGAACCTTTCTCTGCTCCTGTCGCTACAAAAACGCGGTCAAAGTCATCGACAGCCTTACAGAATTCATCGTAGAAGGTATCTCCTGATCCGACCACTCCGTAGATTTTGCCATTCAAGTTGAGGTCAGCTAGGTCTTCGTAGAAGTCCATCATCTCATCTGGCAATTCTCCATCACCATAAGTATAGGTCGCAACGATAGCGATGTCTGCTTCCAAGAAGTCTGAAGCGTCAACAGTTGTACATTCATCAACATCGACATCCAAGCCCAAGTCACGTAATTTGTCTGCTACAATATCTGCAATTTCTTCGGTATTACCGGTCATACTGGCAAATACAATTTTTGCTAATGCCATATCGTCCTCCTCAATTTATCTTTCTCCATTATATCACATCTTTTTCATTTTAAAAATAAAAATTCTTGTGCTACAATGAAATGAGAAAGAATTGAGGTTATTTATGGACATTTGCCATCAAATTTTAGAAAAAATCAAAGAATACGACACGATTATCATTCATCGTCATATGAAACCAGACCCTGATGCCTTGGGAAGTCAGGTGGGATTGAAAGCTCTTCTCAAACATCATTTCCCAGAAAAAACCATCAAAGCCGTTGGTTTTGATGAACCGACTCTTACTTGGATGGCTGAAATGGATCTTGTTGAAGATAGTGCCTACCAAGATGCACTTGTCATCGTCTGTGATACGGCCAATACTGCTCGTATTGATGATAAACGCTATAGTCAAGGTGATTTTCTCATTAAGATTGACCACCATCCAAATGATGATGTATACGGTGACTTATCTTGGGTGGATACTAGTTCAAGTAGCGCTAGTGAGATGATTACCTTATTTGCAGAAACAACTCAACTGTCCTTGTCAGATCGCGCTGCTGAGTTGCTCTTTGCAGGAATTGTTGGTGATACAGGTCGCTTCCTCTACCCTTCTACGACTGCACGGACTCTTCGCCTGGCTGCTTATTTGAGAGAACATAACTTTGACTTTGCAGCTCTCACTCGCAAAATGGACACTATGAGCTACAAAATTGCAAAACTTCAAGGCTACATCTACGACCATCTGGAAGTGGATGAAAATGGTGCTGCTCGCGTTATCCTGAGTCAGGAAATCTTAAAACGGTTCAATGTCACCGATGCTGAAACTGCGGCCATTGTTGGAGCTCCTGGTCGGATTGACAGCGTCAGTCTCTGGGGAATTTTTGTAGAACAGGCTGATGGCCACTACCGTGTTCGCTTACGCAGTAAAATCCATCCTATCAATGAAATTGCCAAGGAACATGATGGTGGAGGCCACCCTCTAGCAAGTGGTGCTAATTCCTATAGCCTAGAGGAAAACGAAATCATCTACCAAAAGTTAAAAAACTTGCTTAAAAACTGATAAAATACTTGCCAAACTTTTCAGAATCTGATAGACTAGTAAGGTAACAATCTATGGCTC
>OLNM01002133.1_pt1 | contig 13025 bp, 16 predicted proteins | sample 1672391 | NCBI WGS metagenome assembly OLNM01 (sample SAMEA3136680, study PRJEB25190) | human gut metagenome | reverse complement strand
TTATTGCCAGCTTATCTTAAACGCATTGAGGCTGTCATAGTTTCGGTTCCTCCTACATCTTTGTTTATATCAATTTATAGTATAACACAACAAGATGATATGTTCAATATAAAAGTTATGGAATGAGACTCATACTTCCAATTCGATGCCAGATTTAAAGGATATGACGAAGTTTTCTTCATAGACTGTAACGCTCTGGATTATCTTCCTTAGTAGCAAGCGATTAGCTTTCACAAAATCTTCTGTTTGTAGTTTTAAAAATTCATCAGGATTTTCTAACTCAACCTCAAAATATTTCATTTTACATTCCCTCATTTCATTTATTGATAAATTGAGTTTGCAAAAAAGAGTGGACAATTTTTGTCTACTCTTAACCTTTAAAATAGTTTTTTTTAATCGATTTGAAGTTGCCTAAATTATTACTTATTCGGTAAAATGAAGTATTGCTTTCAACAGATTTCCTTCAACTACACTTCACTTGATTCAAACAAGGTGGGTACATTTCTATTCCCACAAACTCCTTGTCAATGGAAACAAACACGTACCCACAGGGTAAATGGAAATAGAAACTGATAATTTCTAGCTATCACTTCTACTCATTCCAAAAATTTTCTCACTCTGATACTTACCCACCATAAAGCAAAAAGCCTTGCAATCAAGGCTTTCATTATCCCTTTCGTTCAAAGGTTTCTAAGCTTTTACGAGCAGAGCGACACACTCAGCGGTTCGCTATCTCCGTTCTGTCTGCGTGCTAGCACTTGTCAATCACGGACAGCTATCGCATGGGCGGAAGTAAATGCTAATCTTCGTCGTTTTACTCCTTGACTAGCAAACTTACCGCCTCAACATGGGTTTTAGAGGACTAAATGGAGACTGAATTGCCTGATAGCGATGTAGTATTGATTAAGCAATCAACAAATAATGTACAAAACAAAAATAAAGTACACTGCTTAATGAGTGTACTTTATCCTTCTAATTCAGTTTTATCAATGGTTTAACTCTAGTTAAGTCGATTAGTTAAATGAATTTAGACTATTGCTTTTTATAACGACTATAAATTGTATGCTCAATGCTATAATTTATCTTCCAAATCTACTTCTTCATAATTTATCGGAATTAAAGCAACTTCACTGCTTAGAGTAGATTGTTTTTCATTTTCACTTATTTGAATGGCATTTTTGAGTGAAAAAATAACTTCTCTTACAAGATTTAATAAATCTAATGCAAACTCTTGAAGTTCAGATTCAGTTAGATACAGTCTGGTTTCATTATTATCTTCATTATCTTCACTTCCATTAAAAATATTCAATGTTATATTAGTAAATCTATGCTCTAAATAATTTCTAATAATTTTCAATCGCTTTGAGTTTGGATTAGCTGTTAAAGAATTATCACCATTATCAAAATCTTTCTCTATCCAAAATATAGATGACAGACCAATATTCTTATCCAACATTTTATTTAAATCACTATTTGATCTCCAAATTGAATGGAAATTTACTTTTCGAGTTTCAATTTTTAAAGAATAATATTCATTTATAAACATAGCTACTTTATCTAATAATGAATATAGTGTTTTAAAAGATGCTTTTAATCCTTCAACTCGGATAGAGTATTGTACGTAGTCTAGACAATCAATAAGATCAACATTCTCGTCAGCATAATGAACCGAATCACTCTCAATGCTATTAAAACAGAGATAACGGGCATAAACATATTCTTGCTTAATTTGATTAAACATAGAAATATATTTGTTTAAATCTTTATCCGATTGAAATAATAAACTTGGTAGTAAAAGATTATCATCATATCTATTTATATCGTCAGCTTGTAAGTCATTAAGTGGATTAAGATACAGCCCGTTGTTCCAACACCATTCACGATACTTTTGTGAATTAGGATTATAATCGATTGTTTTACAAGAACATTCATCTATATCTTTATAATCAAGATATTGTTCGTAAAGTTCAATAAATCGCTTTTCTGCATAATCAACTCTGTTTGGATCTGAAACAGTTATGCTTGTTTCTATTAAATTTTTAATTTTTTTAATAAAGTGGAGGTGTTCGTTATCATTCAAAAAATTACGATAATGATCTAGACAAATAGCTAAGTTACCACTAGCCATTGTGAATCTTGGATTGATTTGTATACATTTACAATACATCTTAATAGCTAACTGCTTTCTACCACAAGCATCTAATAAATTTGCGTAATTAGTGTAAAGTGAACATAATAATGGGAAAACAAACCTACTGTTCTCAGAATTTATATCAACTTTATTTGAAATTTCTATAGCTTTTCTAAAGTAATAAATTTGTTGAACTGTAAAATCGGTATCTATGTTGAAAACTAAGTTATCACTTAGTTCAAATATATCAGCGTATGCTGTCCCAATAGAATAAAATAATTGAATTTTGGAAATATCATCAATAGTGTTTTCCATATTTTTTCCAAATTCTATTAGTCTATGGATTTCCTTTATATTTTTATGTTTAAAAGCATTATCGAAATCCATTGACAATTTAAGTACACTATGATTAATTGGATTATTTGTTAACATCTTCACCCCAAACTAAATATTTCGATTTTAAATTTGATTTTCCTTTATTTTCCTGTTCTTCAACTAACATATCAGATAAAAACTCTTTTATCATGTCCCAATTAAAATTCTCTTTAAATCCTCTACTACCATCAGAAGGAACATTTAATGAAAATGTTGCAAATACGGTTTCACAAGTTCTTCTTGGAAATTTTGCTAAGTAAGAATCAAAAAATGAATTTGAATACCTATAATGATGGCTATGAATAAAGTCTTTCCATGTATTTAGCATAGTCTCTTCGTCTATAATATCTATTACGGAAACTTCTTCAAGTGGTCGGTCTTCAATATTTCCCCATGCTTTTTTCATTAAATTAACAGCATCTACATCGCTCTTAGGAGCACTGTATCCAAAAATAGTTAACATATATGAATGATCGACAAAGTAATCTAATGCTTTCCAACACCAATTTATGTATCCATCGGAAGAATAGTCTTTGTTTTTTACGGGATACAATAATTTTGTTGGATTTAAATTTTTATAACATGTTGGGCAATAGTAATCTACTGTTCCAAACTCAGTATGTTCTTCACAAAAACCGACAGCTACATTCCCATGTAAACAAAGAATTTGTGGCAGGTTCAGAGTAATTTTTGAACAGCGAACATAAGCTTGTATAAGTAAAGGGTCCCAATTAAACGTAGCTATGCAATCTTTATTAGTTAAACTTAATATTAAAAGATCATAAATTGTTGGTTCATCAGGTAACTCCAACGAAGCAAAATAATCATAGAGTCTTTCTTCTAGCTTCCTAACTATTTCAGAGCACTCTTCTCTCTCAAATAATTCTGAATAGATATCTTCCAAATTTTCGCTCTTTGTCTGTAATTCAACACCGGCAAGAATTTCTTCTAAATTAAGTTTTTTTAGCAATCCATTCATAACTGAAGAGCTTTTCCCATTTTTATCACCATCTGGAATTGCTGCAATAGTAGCACCAGCGCCTAGAATAACTGTATGCGATCTCATCTCATTTCTCCTGAAAGTCTTTTGACACTATTATACCACTGTATCTACTTTATCTATGCTTCAAATACTATTATTATAGCCATAAATATTTTAAATAAAATGCACAATTGAACCGTCACTCCTTCTACTGTTACTTGAGTAAAAAATGTACAAATCAATTTCTTAGATTTGATTATATGATGCACTATAAAACATACAAAATACCACTCTAGAATAATGTACAAAACAAAAATAAAGTACACTTTTTAAAGAATGTACTTTATGCTTCTAATTCAGTTGTATCAATGGTTTAGCTTTAGTTTAGTCAATTGTACATAAACTTTTAGTTTTCTTCAAAAAATAAAAATGAGTTCCAATTGTTAAAATGAATCAAGAAAATACAAAAACTTTCCGCCGTGAGAAAAGTGCTAGAAACACTATTGTTTCTAGCACTCGGGAGTTTTGGAACCTTAGGTCCAAAACTAAGTCATGGAACTTCTACGAAGTTCGCTGACGTCCGTGCTCACCTAAGGAAAGTTTTAAGAAGACTTTGTTACCAACATGACAAATGCTAGTTAGCATTGGTCATTTTTCTTTTTTGATAGCGTTGATAAGAATGGTAGAGTTTCAAAACGACAGATCCACTAGCCATCCCGATGGAGATCACCAAGGCCAGAATAACCACCAGGGTCACGCTGGTCACTGCCTGACGATATTGGCCACTGACAAAAAAGGAAGTAGTTCGATAGGAAATATATCCAGGAACCAAGGGCGCAAGAATGGACAACATAAAGACCACGACAGGCGTCTTGAGAATGATACTTAAAATCTGACTGATACAGGAGCCGACAATGGCTGCGATAAAGGTCGCAACGATGACATTGGTAGGCCCTTTCAGGATATAGTAAAGTAGCCAGATGCCCATACCGAGGATTCCTCCAGGAATCAACATGGAGCGCTGCACATTTAGGACGATTAAAAAGGTGATGATGGCAATCAAACTGGCCACCGCTTGGATTAAAAATTCAGTTAGGTTCATTATTTTATTTCATAAGGACGAGGGCGACCGTTGTACCGGCACCAAGTGCAAGAGTAATGAGGAGAGTCTCAAAGAGTTTGCTCATCCCAGAGTTGAGGTGGTAATTCATCAGATCTCGGACGGCATTGGTCATAGCGATTCCAGGAACGAAGGGCATGACACAGCCTGCGATAATGAGATCGGTATTGGAAGGAAAACCACTATAGCGCGTCCAGATATGGGCCAAAAAACCAAAGACAAAGGCGGCCGCAAAGGCAGTGACAAAAGGAATGCGAACGTATTTCTCAACGACAAGAGAAAAAGCAAAGGCAAAGACAGTCGCAATACCTGCTCCAATCGCATCATAGAAATTTCCTCCAAACATGATGGAGAAGAAAGGAGCACTGAGGGTTGCCGCAATGGTCAACTGGAGATTGGTATAAGGAACGCGCTTCATTTTCAACTCGCTCAGGGCCTGGTAGGCTTGCTCGAGATCGATCTCTCCAGAGACGAGTTGACGAGAGATCTGATTGACATCACAGACCTTTTCGATATTGTAATTGGTCCGCAAGATCCGTTTCATGCGCGTGACATTGGCATTCTCAATTGAAAAGAAAATAGCGACTGGCATCGCTAAAACATTGCAATCGACGATTCCCTGTGAATGGGCGATCCGGATCATGGTATCTTCGACCCGGTGAATCTCAGAACCGCTCTCTATCAGGAGGGTTCCAGCTAACATCAGGACGTCGATCACTTGGTTGATCTGTTTTGACTCTTCCATAATATCCTTCTTACTAAATAATCTGTTTCTATTATAGCAAAAAAGGACGAGAGACAGAACTAAAATCTTGTAAGTTGAAGAACAAGCTATCAGAAAGCCTATTGCTATAGGCTTTCTCTCTTGTCGTAATACGTTCTATTCTGATTTTGTTCAGTTATTTGTTCAGTTACAAACTCCCTAGAGCTGTTTCGTAGAATGAAGTGGCTTTTTTTGCACTCTCTTTTGAGAGGTGACTGTATGTATCCATTGTCATGGATAACTTAGCGTGTCCTAGTCTATGTTGGAGTTCTTTATATGGTATTCCAGCATTTAATAACAAACTAGCGTGAGTGTGGCGAAAACCATGGAAACCAATATTAGGCACTTTAGCACGTTTAAAATGTGTTTTTAATCTTGTAAAAAGGCTACCGTTTTTAGCGTAACCATTGATAAAATCTGAAAAGACTATGGTTTCAGTTTGTCCAATTTTCCAAGCCTCTTGGGTTTGTCTACGTTTGTACTGTTTTAGCATTGTAACCGTTTTGGGGTCAATATCGATATCACGGTAACTAGATTTTGATTTAGGACTATTTACTTCTTGTTCGCGGTTTAGTGTCTTTGTAACGTGGACAACAGCGCTATCTAGATCAATATCAGACCATTCCAGCGCCAATGCTTCATTAATACGGCAACCAGTAGCAAGTAGGAACTTGTAAAGAGTGACCTCGTAAAAATAGCGGTATCTGTTACTATCCAAGTTGTCTAGATAATCTAAAAACGTTTTTAACTCAATATTATCAAAGTGTTTAATCTTTTGGCGCTTTGCTTTCTGAGTGTTACGAGGTAAAACAACATCACGCGCAGGATTGGACGGTATCGCCTGCATAGTAACACCATACTGTAAGATACGCTTATTAAGCGCGTGAATCCTATCATAGTGTAAGTAAGCCTCTGAATCCCCTTTATTGGTCTTTTCAGCAAGTTTATTGACTATATTTTGAATAAGTGGGGTAGTTAGCTTGTCGAGTTTATAAGAACCAAATAGAGGTAAAATATGATTATTTAATAATTTTCTAACACTATATTCAGTATTTGGCTTTACTGTATGCTTATAGCTTTCCCACCATAATTCAGTGAGTTCTTTATAAGTTTTAATTGTCGTTTCTTTGAATCTAGTAGAACCATTTTGAATGAAGTCTATTTCAGCTTCTTTGGCTTTCAGCTTGACCTCTTTTTTAGTTCTAGCTGTGATACTAGTTTTTACATCTTTTCCCGTTACTCGGTCAATCCCTAAGTAAATGTTAGCACGGTACACGGTTGTACCGTCTTTCTTTTTGTATTCTGTAATTTTCATGATCGAAAACCTTTCTAATTCATCAGCAGGCAAGCTATTATTAAAAAGGTTTTAGTGTGTGGTTTATATCATGCTTTGGCTTACAAGAAGCTTTTTATATCTTCTAGAATTATGGTGTTGAACTTCGAGCGAACAAAGAGAAATCACGCGCTTCAATCTAAATTGCTCTTTTAGGGGAGCCGAAAGTGCCGATTTTTATTTTTAATGTTTGCTCTGATTTGATATATATAATCTTTGATTTAAAATAGTCCTTTTAGAGTTTGGAAGTCAATATTTTTAATAGTATTAGAAAATGGCAAAACGTCAAAAGTTTTTGATAATTCTTTTTTTACCTCTTCAATCAATTCATTTTGGAATTGAACAGGCATATCATCTAATACATTTTTATCAGACAAGTCTGAAGCATTTATAAGAATAATATCATCTAAAAAACCATAATCATAGGGGCAACTTGGCTCAAATTCCTGTACATAGTTAAATTTATATTCAAGTATAATTTGTGTGTTTTTGCCTCTAGTAAATTCAATCAACATAAAAGCAGGCTCTTTAAAATCAGGTATTGGACTCCATTCCTCTTTTACTTCACTTAAAGAGTCATAATTAATAAATCCACACTGAATTTTTACATCATAAGGCCAAAAATCAAAAAACTCGGCTGGACTGACCTCCAAATAATTACAAAGTTTGTCTATGGTTTGAGAACTGATTTTGTCAGTATTATTGTTTGAAATTTTGGAGATTGTAGAACGAGCTATCCCTGTATCCATAAAAAGTTGAGTGGCTGAAATCCCTCTATCAATCATTAATTTAGCTAAATTATTTCTAAGCATGAGTAACCCTCCTCTCCCTATTTTAGCTTATACACTATTTTTTTTCAAGGTTTTATATTTTATTTGTTGACACGATACAAAAATAGTGTATAATTAAGTCATAGATGTAGCGTTAACGCTTCATTTTTTCAAAATAAGAAAAAAAGGAGGTTTGGAACTATGAAAAATAATTTTCGCGTTATTTTAGCAAAGCGACGTAAGAAAACGGCTGAAGTTGCAGAAGCAACAGGGATTTCAAAGAGCACCTTGATAGGTTTGTATTATGAGCGTACAAAAAATCCTGAAGCAGAAACCTTGCTAAAGATTGCTGATTACCTTGGTGTAACTATTGATGAATTATTGACAACAGAGGAGTGAGAAAGGAGGAACCAATGGAACTGGTTTATATGGACGGTAAGAAAGAGCCGTATACATTAAGTAGTATTGTTGCAGAGTGTACAGGATTGCAACATCATACAATAACTAGAACGATCCGCAAACATCAAGCAAGGTTTGAACGGTTCGGAAAGATTGGATTTAAAATCCAAGCTATGGAAAGTGGCCAGAATACCAAGGACTATATCTTGAATGAGCAACAAGCGACCTTGTTAGTTACTTTCTTAAAGAATACTGAGCAAGTGGCCAACTTCAAAACAAACCTAGTCAAAGCATTCTTTGAAATGCGTGAGGAACTTTCTAAGTTTCGTATGCAGAGGGCGCTAGAAAAGCCAAAAAGAAAAACACTGCATGACAGCATTGAGAACTGGAAACAGGCGCCAAAGCACGCGCACAGCACGATGAATAACTTACTACTAAAGGCAGTAACCGACAGGAACGCTAAGCAGTTAGTAGAAGAACGTGGGGGCTATAATGGTATTGATAGCTTGACCAGCGAGGAGCTGGAACAGTACCAAGCTTTTGAGGATATGGCGATAGCTATGATTAGCTTGAATATGAGCTATCAGGAAATCAAAGCTATGGCATTCAGAAATAAAAAAACACGCCTAAAAGGCGCGTGATCGCAACAAAAAAGGCTTAGCAATAACCACACCGCAGAGCCTTTCACACTATCACTAAAACGAAATTAACAAAAAAGCAGGCAAGCTATTATTAAAGAGGTTTTAGTAAAGATTTATACCTAGATTATAGCATATTAGGGTATAAGACGTAAAGAGATGTACAGAGGGTACAAAAGAGGAGAAAACTATTATGACAAAAACAACTTACGAAATTTTAAACGATAAAATAAATAATATCGGGAAAGAACTATGCAAAATTGGGAAAGAGAATAATTTACATAGATTATCACTTTTATCGGGCCAATTAGGAGACCTAAAGGAAGATCTAGCAAGGTTACTTTGGTTAGAATTACCAGAACTAAACGATAGCAAAAAAATTGAGAACATTTCTAAAAGCACTACAGGAATGTTTTTCCATGCTGGTATTTTTGAAATGGACGCAATGCGACAAGCGTTTTTCAAAAGACAAGCACAAACATTCTTTAAGACCGAAGAAGAGCAACAGGAATATGTAGCTTATACAGAAAATCTATATTTAGAATCAACAAAAACTTTCAAAGAAATCATGAAAGATACTAATCAAAATTTGCCTAATTCAAACCGTCAAGAAAAACGTGAACGAAATATAGGGCAATTTATAGCAGTTATCAGTAGCAATGCAACACAAAAGAGATAGGAAATGAGGTTAAGGCTATGACAGTAAAGGAGTTAAATAACATGAATGAACAAGGTTCAAACAGTGTCCTAAAATTATATCCTAATCCTGAAAAAATGCCAGATAAGCCATATTTTACTAAAGAGATTTTTCTAAATATGTGTTTGAGTGATGTAAAAAAATTAGCAGTAACCAGAGGCTTATTATCTTTTAATCAGATAGATCAACAGGTAATGGGTATTATCCAAAGTACTATAGATACAATCATAAAAAATCAAGAAACCATACTTTATGGCGTAAGGAGTGGGCAAATAACCTTTGTAAATAAAGCTGGTAAGGGGGAAATGAATGAGTCTAACCGTAAATGACAAGCGAGTATTAAAATTAATAAAAGTAGGGTCTGAGAACTCAATTACAGGGGCAGAAATCAGCCTAATCACCAAATTATCAAAAAGAGCCGTACAGGATAGTATTAGCCGTCTGATCACGCGCTACGGTGTTCCTATCGTTGGTGTACGCAATGGAGCTTTTAGAGGGTATTTTATCCCAGCCAATCAGGAAGAGCTATTGGACGGTGCAAAGGCCTTCTATAACCAAGTACAAGAGGAGCAGAAGCGTCTAACCGTCCTTTTAAATGCTGACTTAGAGAGCTATAAGCCATTACTGAAAGGAGATAATGAATATGTTTAGCCTCAGTAAAGAGAGTGAGCAGGAGCTAGCTCATGGCGTTCTGGATCTTGTTGAGAATTACTTGGGGGCGCGTGATACAATCAAACCACGTTTTACGGGTTTAATTTCAGCACAGGTAGCTATGGAAGAATTAGACATAAAATATAAGACGTTACAAAAGTGGGAGAATGCAGGGCTAAGACGCTACCAGCCCCCGCTGGAAGATACACGGAAAGTCTATTACAAAGTGAGTGATATCTTGAACTTTTTGGGGGTTGAAAATGGCAATTTACGAGGCTAGAGGTTTTCAAAATAATCTAGTTTATCCATTTGATAAGATTGAGCCATTTCAGTATATTGAACACTTTAAGCCTTTAGTAGTTTCTAAAGGTGTAAATATAGAGGAATATAAACGTACACAAGCTCCCTATTGTATCAGTGGGAAAGTAACCCCTGAGAGCAATGGGAGCTATAAGCGTAATAATACTAGCTTGTTATATCGGGATCTGATTTTTCTTGACTATGATGATATCCAATGCACGTCTGAGAACTTCATAAAAGCCGTTTCTAGAGCTTTATTTGGCTACTCCTATATCTTATACCCAACTATCAAACATACCGTTCAAAAGCCTCGTTATCGCCTTGTAGTGAAGCCTGAGAACGTTATGAATGAAATGACATATAAGCAGATAGTGCAAGAGATAGCTGACAAGATAGGACTACCTTTTGATATGGCCAGTCTAACATGGTCACAACTTCAGGGGTTACCTGTTACAACAGGAAACCCAGCAGACTATCAAAAAATTGTAGTTCATGGGCTAGATTATCCTGTACCAAAATCAAACCAGAACCAAAGAATTAGCCAAGGTGTGCGATCTCAAACACCCCAGCGCTCCAGTTGCCAGCGGTCTATCACTATGAGGGTGATAGATACGCTTTTTAATGGCTTTGGAGACGAGGGAGGGCGTAATATGGCTCTCACGCGCTTTGTGGGCTTACTCTTTAATAAGTGGGTTGATTGCGACCTTGAAACGGCTTATGAGCTGACTAAGATAGCTAATAGTGTTACGGCTGAACCATTACCGATTGAAGAAATAGACCGTACTTTTACCAGCATAGCACGGGCAGAATATAGAAAGCGAGGATAGAGCCATAGAAAAAGAAGAACTAAAAAGCCTTGAAAGTGAGATCAATGAAGCGCGTGACCAAGAGCGACCACCGAAAACAATGAAGGAATTAGAAAACCTTATTTTTAAGGCTGGTGAAAAATGGCGGGCAGAACATACTGAAACTAAGGTAAACGAGTCTACTGGGGACGTTAGCGAGAAAGTCGCCATGCCCCAAACCTTCACAGTTGCTAAAATACTAAGTGATATTGTCACGTTTACTTTTATCAGCAAGAGCAATGTACCTGATTATAGCTTACTCTATATTTATGATTTAGACGAGGGCATATATACCGCTAGTAATGATCTATTCAACTTCTTATGTAAAACTTTTGATGTGAGAATTAAACCCAGAGAGTGGCCTCAGATTAAGCTAATGGTCAGAACACTGACAAAGATACAAAAGCCCTTAGAAAGTGCTGATCTTATACCCGTGAATAACGGGATTATTAACTTAAAAACAAAGGAACTACTCCCTTTTAGTCCTAAATATGTAATTACGAGTAAGATAAGCACGGCTTATCACGCGCCTAAACAAGTCCCAACAGATAGAGAAGGAAAAACGTTTGATGATTGGCTAAACTCAATCGCGTGTAATGATAGGGGGTTAGTAACGTTATTTTGGCAGATTATTCTAGAGGCCATCAATCCCAATCATACACGGAATAAGTTTGCTATCTTCTACGGGGACGGTAACAATGGTAAAGGGACATTTCAGCGCTTCCTTATCAATCTGATAGGAGAAAGCAATATTTCAGCCCTAAAGCCTGCTCAGTTTGCTGAAAAGCACAACCTTGAAACTTTGGTAGGTAAAGTTTGCAATATTGGAGATGAAGCGCCTAACGAATACTTGAAAAATCCGTCTGATCTTATGAGTATTACCAGCGGTGATACCGTTCTAGTAAATCCAAAAGGTCGGCCAGCTTTTGAAGCTACCTTTAAGCTATTCAATATCTTTTCAGGAAACTATATCCCCAATGGTGGCAACAAGACAAAAGGCTGGTACCGTAGAATTATGATCGTACCTTTTAACGCTGACTTTAATGGGGAACAGGAAAAACCTTGGATAAAAAACGAGTTTTTAGCAAACAAGGAAGTCCTAGAATATGCTCTATACAAAGCTATCAATCAAGAGCCATTTACTCACTTTATCGAACCCCAAGCAGTCAAAGGCTTGTTAGAAGAATACCAAGAGGATAACGACTACTTGCTTTCATGGGTTAAGCATGAATACATGGAAAAAGGTTGGCATGAATTGGACGTAGTACCTGTTTTTATACTGACAAGATCGTTAAAACATTATGCCGAAGATATGGGAATACCTAAACCTAACGTTTACGGGGCTGGAAAAGAGACTATCAGACACTTACAACAGTTAACACCTTATCGATACAGACTAAAAAGAGCGCGTGTTAAGATTGAAGATTATGATAAATTGGATCCATTAGAGTTTGAAAAAACAAAACTAGCTAAAACCAATCATGCGATAGTTAAAAATTGAAAATGTTACCTTCTTTGAATAGCCATAAACCCTTGATATATCTAGGTTTTTAACGCAAAATGTTACCTTCTTGTTACCTTGTTTACAAAGAAGGTAACGTAGTTGAGCCCTTGATATGACTTACTTTTTTAGAAAAATGTTACCTTGTTACCTTCTTTTTAACTCTCTATATAGGAAAAATAGATATATTTTATATATAAGGGGAAGGACATCAAAAGAAGGTAACATGGTAACAAAGTTGTCTAATCGCTTGTGGCAGTAAGGGTGGACTATGTTACCTAGAAGGTAACAAAATCACCAAAGAAGGTAACAAATCGTAAAATAATTACATAATTTACCTTAAAATAAGAATAGGAGAAAAACAACATGACATTAAAAACAGTTTCATACTTTGAAGAACGTTACAAACAGGAGCGCGTGGCTCAACTCAAAGAGTCAGAGGATTTTGAGAGCTTGCTGAATAAGGTCACAGACTACGAGCTGGAACTATTAGACTATGCTGATCGCTTGCTTTCTGATA
>OLNM01002127.1_pt1 | contig 13047 bp, 12 predicted proteins | sample 1672391 | NCBI WGS metagenome assembly OLNM01 (sample SAMEA3136680, study PRJEB25190) | human gut metagenome | reverse complement strand
ACAGACCGCAAAAGCGGTCTGCTATTTGTCAAGGTACTCGTATTCTACCGTTTACCTTCAAGCGTCCAAGCTGGGACGTCTTCTCGTCCGTTGTCTTTTCCTCTTTCGTCGCAACACGATTGTTGTTCCTGCCGTCAGACATGTTGTAGTTATATTCTTCGGAAATCTCTGCTGCACAGAGATACTCGCCGTTTTCCAGATAGTTCATCCCGTCCTGTTTCTCCAAGCCGAACAAGCTGCCAAGCTCCACATGGCACTGAAACTGCTTTTCGTTTCCGATCATGCTTTTTGTTCCATCTGGGTAAAAGGCATAGAAAATCATGCTGTACTGCTTGAAGTATTACTTTTCCACTTCCACCGTCATAAAAACACTTGCCGAAAAAAACTAACCGTTCTATACCTTTGGCTGAATAGGAATTACATCCATGTGTTTAAAGAAAAACAAGCATAGCAAAATCTACTTGATGAACTTATATGCTATTTTTTGTGGTCTTAACAATCCAAGCAATAATTCGTTCGATGAGTACTTGTTCAACACCTATTATGTCATGATCAGAATCTAAAGTATCTTCAAAAACCACCTGTTCAAAATGTTTTGATAAAAAAATACGCATCTCACTTTGTGATGACATTTGAAGTCCATCTCTCATGCCCAAAAATACAAACGTTGGATTATTGATAACAAAATCTTCTCCACACTCTAAATTCAAATATTTAAATGCCGATCCCTCAAGTATGCTCAATAAAGTTTTTCTCGTTACCGGTATTTTGTAAATCCACTCATCATTCAATCCTTCTGCACCATACTCGCAAATGTTCAACCAGTCCATTTCTTTAGATTGTGGATGTGAATTCCTTTTAAGCCTTTGAATTTGCTCTGTAATCGTCTCTCCTGTATGCAACCTAAGCCATCTTGCCTGAACCGCATAACTATCAACTGGTGATAATAAAATAATAGAAAAATCCTTGCAATTAGATTTAAGAATATATTCTATTGTTTTATCGCATCCTAAACTATGTCCTTGCAAAAATATATTGACATATCCAAGGTTCTTCGCATAAGTTATAGCAGCATCAATATCACATATTGATTCATCATAATCTGCCACAGCCCCTCCGATGTAATCCAGCTCCCCATCACGATATCCTTCGCACAACCCGTCATGTGCAGATAAATTAAAAGTCAAAAATGCTATATTGTTTTCAGTGTACATTTTTGACATATACCAAATGAACTTATTTGTATAAAAATTCCCGAAATTGCCATGAACATGTATAACAATAGTATCACGCTTGGTTTGTGAGGGTTCAAAAAGCAGTCCTATTAGTTCAAGCCGTCGTTCATTTACAAACCTAATAAGTTTCCCATTTGCACTTTGCATATTATCACCTTCACTCTATTGAGCTTACAGACATACTAACGTAAATTTAAAAAAATAAAATATCCGTCAACTATGTCACAATAAACGGAAGTAACAATAACTACGTTATTTTTGCATTTCTCCTATTAATTCCGTTAATTCTACACTATTCTTATTAGTACTTGGATTCTGAAACGCAATGGAATCAGAATACCAAACTTCATCAAACAAACGTTGATAATGTTTTATTTTGGTTTCATCTTTATAATATGTTCCCTTATGAACTGGAACATACTGCTCGGTAATATATAGCATTTTAGGTCCGTAAATTCCAAAATCAATATACTGTGAGGATACGCCATTTGTATCACAAATAATTTCGAAATCCGACTTATATACTATTTTGCAATTATAATTACATTCTGCCGAGAAAAAATCTAATAGTTTTTTCACATCTGCACGTTCTAAAAGTGTTTTATCATCCAGAATAACAAGAACATTCACCGATTTAACTATATTAGATTTAACTTTGGCTTTTAAAACCTCAAAAAAATGCACATCTGCCTTACTGATAAACAAAGCACCATCTGCTGTCATAACCGGGAATGTCATCTTTAGTATTTTATCTGAAGATTGCGAAAATGCATCAAATACACCATCAGCATTAATAAAGTAATCCGACGAAATACTAAACTCTTTCTGATTAGCTGCAGTACTTAAAACATTATGCAATTTCTCAATCTCTTTCTTTGCATATGTTACAAAAAGGTCTTTATCGCCATGACTATCTTTGCTAATATCATAATAGAATTTATTAATATCGTGAAGCAGGTGAGAATATTCCGAAATATTATCCATGAATTTCTCATCTTCCAATTTCTGCCTTGTATACGATATAGATGAAAACACCAAAGAAATCAGTTCTGTGACAATAAAGGTCGAAAGACCCAAGAGTAATGATATTCCGGTATTTATCGAATCCAAAGATATTGTACCGCTTGTCCCTGATGTTGACGCTGATCCAAGTTTAATGGCAGATACTATCGTAACTATAACTGATAGCATAACAGACCCAAACATTATACCGACTCGTAACCACTTTTCTTTTTTTGATTCCATTTTTACTCCTTAAGAACCCACCACTGCGTAAATTTCTTACATTTTTTTTCTGTGTTAAACTCTACATGATAAATGCCATCCATCACAAAAACTTCATCTGTTCTTTTGTCCATATAATCTAAGTACCACCTTACAATCATGACATCGCCGTCTACAGCAATAGGACACATTTCAAGTTTTTGTATCTTCTGGAATTGAATTTCCTCCCAAAATGCTTTTATTTCTTCTGGAGACGAACCTGGTTCAGAAAAAGGATCCTCATAATAGCATTGAACATCCGAAAAGATTTCCAAGATTTTCTTAAAATCGACCTGTTTCCACGCTTCAGTTAATTCTGCACACCAATTCTTTGCTTCATTATATGTCATGATAAATACCTCCTTATTTTACATTAAAAAAGTGCTTACATCTTCCATAATAGGGACTTAAAGGGAAATCATCAAATACTGTTATGTCGGAATACATGCTATTATAATCCGTTGACAATTCTCTCCACGCTTTTCCATAATACCATATACAGTTTTCAGGCGTAATCAAGTGTGCCATCTCAATAAACTTGTTGAGTACTGGAGAAGTGTATTCTTCTGCTAGGATATTATAGAACTTCGTGGTATCAATTATTTCGTTATTTAGAAGATCACTACAAAATAAGACTTCACAAGAAAAACGATTTATTGTCTCAAGATTAATGGGCATATTCTCATATTGCATCATCAATCCACTTAAGGATAAATGCGGTATATCATGGGTTAACACTTTGTCCAAGAATACGCCCCCTGATTTTAACGCAAAATAAATATCTTGATAAAATGCGAAACGCTTTTCATATGGTATATTTCCCATTGTCAAATCTGAAAGAACAACCGCAAATTGTTCTCTATAATTTTTAATTGTGTCTAACCAATCCCCCCATACTATTTTTTCATTTGGGCTTTTTTCTACTATCCACCCCTGAGTCCAATTATAAAAACTAGGATTTTTTTCAAAAATATAGATATCCTTAAATCCCATTGTATGTAGCAGATTTCTATACTCAATAGTACTTCCCAAAACCGCAATTCTTTCATTCTTATTAACGTTTAGCAAATAGCTTTTTACTCGCTCTAGTTCATAAATACTAGGTCTGGATGGTGGAAGAACAAACTGCCAATTAGAAAGTATTTCTTCAAAATTATTCGCCATATAATCCCCCTTCATCTTATGAAGAATAAAATCATTTAACTAATACAATCTTACGCAAATTATCAATTACTTCTGATGAATTCACTCTGTTAAATACATTTCGGCCAATACTCACCCCAGCGGCACCCGCTGCTACAGCTTCTTTTGCCATATCATACAGTTCTTGTTCCTCTAACATAGCACCACCTGCAATAAATACAGGATGATTATTTGCAGCTGCAACCACTTGTGAAAAGCTACCAGAATCACCTGTATACTGCGTTTTTATCATATCCGCTCCAAGTTCAAAAACGATTCTTACACAATGAGCAATTAGACTTGTGTATTCATCTCTATTTTTTTCTCTTAGTTGCAGGTAATTCTCATCGCCAAATTCTGCTTCTTTTCTTGGATACACAATAGCTAAAAGCGGCATACCATAGTTATTACAGGCTTCTGCTACCACTCCCAAGTTTTCCAACATTTCACTTTCATATTCGCTTGAGATGTTGATATGTACTGCCACTGCAGCTGCATCTATCGCCAACGCTTGTTGAACGCTTGAAATAAGCACTTTTCTTGTATGATGCGATTGAACCGTACTTGCTGTAATATTAATAATTGTAGGTATATTATAGTCCGACAACAAAGTAGCCGTACCATAATAACACAATATCGCATTAGGTTTTGCCATTTCAATTGAACGTATTTTTTTAGGCATATTTTGAAGCCCAATATTATTCTGAGATATTAAATTATCATCTACAGGAACGATAATAGCTCTGTCCGATGTGCCAAAAATCCTAGACATACGTTTTCTTTTGCCAATAGTAGTAGGTGTAACCAACACATTAGAAAACATATTTTCACCCCCATATCATTCGACAAGCAGAGAAAAACAACACCATTATAACGGTTTAAATCAAACTGTCTGATTTACCGTTTTCTTTAACATATTCAATTATATCCCCATAGTCACAGTTCAGTGTTTCGCATATTTTATCCAATACAGAAAATGCAACTGGTTCATCTCTACGTAATTTAGTCATAGTGTTCGGTGCTATTCCCGAAGATTTACGCAAATCACATTTGCTCATTTTCTTATCAATTAAAAGTTTCCATAGTTTTGTGTATGAAACAGCCATACTTTCCCTCCTAATGGATTTATTATACCACAAATAAGAATGTTTCGCAAGTATATGCGATATTTTTGACACAATAGAACGTTACTCATTATTCTCACATTTACAACTATATCAATATAGAAAGCGTGTTTTATTAACCAAATCATGTTAAAAACGGCAAACCTTCATCATTTTTCTTTTGAACGCAATACTAAATAAAACAGGGACAGGATGATCTTTTGTAAAATCAATTTCTTTCCATTCGCCTTTTCCCTTGTAACATTTATTTCGGTTCGGGCAATGTTTACACGCATTTTTGTTTGCATAACGGATATTCCCGTTTTTCTTTATGCATTTCTGCCTCAGGATCTCTCCTGCCGGACAGTATACCAGATTTCTCTCCGGATTTCTGACAAAATACCCTGTTTTCGCCTTATCCAGCATTTCTTCCAGACTTCCATATACACCGCTTTTTTCCGGTTTTTCATCTACCACTTTCCGACGCACAGTCTCTACCTTTATATCCTGTATTACTGATGCATAAGCTTCCGGTATCTGTCCTGCATGCAGTGCTTTCTTTAATTCCTCTGGATCTGTGCTGGTAAGATCAGCTTCCGACTTTTCATAAGGTATTTCGATTTCGTAACCATCTTTTCCGTCATCTGTTATGACATGGGGAATAATACCATTCTCCAGGCAGCCCACCATATCTTCTGTATCCTCATAGCCTTTATCAGCCACTACCTCTACAATTTTTTCTGGCTCTGCTTCTTTCACTTCTGACATAGTGCTTTCCAATAAACCATGATCCGTCACTTGATTTGTCATCTGGAAATCCCGGATCAGATGGGTTTCTGAATCCACCGCTGTCTGAGCATTATATGCTACCGCAAACCCATTCTTATTCTTCATAAGCTTTGCGTCTGCATCTGTGATTGACAGCTGTGATGCTCCGGTTTCTTCCATTAGTTTCTGGTATCCTTCATATCTCGCAAGCCGTTCCTGTGCCTCTTTTAATTTAGCCTCAAGCTCTGCTCTGGTTAGTTCTCCCTGAATTTCATCTGCTTCTTCCTGCTGATCCATTTCGTTAAGTATCCGCAGATATTCATCTGTATGTCCATTCAGCCACTTGATTCTGTCATCCAGTTTATTTTTTGTGAAGTTGTTGTCCTTCGAATTATTAGTCTGGATCTTCGTTCCATCTACAGATGAAAATCCCCATTCTACCACACCTGAAATTTTCCTGTTAAATTCATGAAAAATCTCTTTCAGACTGTCTATGTTGTTTTTCCTAAAATCTGCAATTGTTCGGAAATCAGGTTCTACTCCTCCAGTCATCCATTTCACTTCAAGATTCACTTTGCAGCTCTCTGCCAGTTTCCGGGAGGAACGGATTCCTTTTCTGCTTCCATAAATATAGAGTTTGTAAAGACTTTTTGGATCGTATGATGGGCGACCTTCAATTGCGGCAGTCTTTACTCCCAGTTTCTTTATATCAAGATGCTCTACAAATGCATCTATTATCCTCGCAATACTTTCTCCATCTACAAATGCATCCCATGAACAGCACATTAACTGATCACGATCAAAACCTGAAACATATGGCATCTCATCACACCTCAAAACAGAATATTTTCTCTGGTTTTATTATATGCAAATTGTGGTTTTTCACCTGTTTTTCAACCTTTTCTCACTTTTTTCAAGAAATGCTTGTTAAAAAACAGATGCATAGAGGTATGTTCGGCGTATGTTGGATAATTAGCAGTTATCCTGTATGAGAAAATATAAGGATAGCAAGTTGCTATATCATACGGAAGATTGGGAGGTAGCTACTGTGAAAGATTATAAAATTTATCCTAAACAATTTATCAATGACAAAATACCCATAGAAAAAAATCGCTGTTTTATGTTAATGCCATTCAGTCCGGAATTTGACTTTATCTATGGAACAATCAAAAAAGATTTGAATGATAATGGTCTGATTTGTAATCGAGCAGATGAGATTGCCGGTTCTAAGCCAATCTTAAATAAAATATTAACTGAAATATTAAAGTCAAGATACATTATTGCTGATTTAACTGCATATAATCCAAATGTGTTTTATGAGTTGGGGATAGCACATTCTTTTAAGGATGCACAAAATATACTTATGATTAAGCAAAAATCTTCAAAAATCCCATTTGATCTGACCCACCTTACATATATAGAGTACGATCCTTCAAATTTGAGATTTTTAACAGCCACTATAAGAAATTTTATTAATGAAAATCAATACTTATCAGATTTCCATGAAGCATTAAACTTATGTGGTATTACCAACCTTGTATGTGAATCAAGAGAAAGATTTATTGATTACATACAAGAATATTTTGGTTCTAACATCAGCATTATAACAAATATTTTGAATAAATCATCTGATAAATATACTGAAAAGGAATTAATAGAATTTTTCAAAGACTATGAAGCATTAATAATCCATGCCTTAAATGATAATAAAACAGAACTTTTTTCAGGGTTATTAAATGTATATTATAATTTATTGGTTAATTGCAATGATTTAAAAATATCCGAAACGTTTGTTCGCAATTTTATGGAGACACTGTTTGTTAACTATAATAATATTGACGATGAAATTCTAACCTGGAAAACCGATTTAATGTTATTGTTGGCAAAACATAGAAAGCTGGTAAAAATTTCAATTCCATGGATCATTGACTATTTTTCTCGGTCTAAGGCATCCTCAGTTGACTTAAATCGTTATAAATTGGAAAGTTTCCTTATGACAACCGAGCATGAAGATGTAAATCAAATAATAATCAATTCTCTTTTCAATCCTAATTGTCACATACGTGAACATATGGCGGATATTATCGGTGAGAAAAAATTATATGAAGGTCGTCAGAGTCTGCTTAAACAGATGGATATAGAACAAAATTACTTTACTGTAGCAAGTATTATAGAGGCAATCGGAAAAATAGGGGATTTTAATGATATAGTGTTTATCAACAAATGGATAGATGAGCACATTGAAAAAGCAATACAGGATCACCAGTATTTTCTTCTTAAACATGTTTACAAAGCATTGGGACGCCTGGACAATACACCTGACCAAAAATATGTTCTTTCATTTAAAGAAAAATACAACGTTTATATGGATTCCTATATTTTAAAATGACATAATATAAAATACCTGTTTCTGGTTTTTGCAGATTAGAAACGGGTATTTTTTATCACTCATAAATCAAAAAAACTAAAAATACGACTTGCATCAATATAATCAATAACTTCTGAGATGGTAAAATTATTACCAAATTTTGAAATAATATATTTGAGATATTCTTTCTGGGTGATAGAATCTTGTTCTTTTCTTATAAGCATATCTAAGAGAGAGGTTATTAACCGTTCTACATATGAATAATATTCTTTTTTGTACTTCTCCAGGCACATGTTTTTCTGCAGGATATCTCGGATTTGAACTAAAGTATCAAGACAATCTGTAACCAGTCTTTTGGAAAATGTATGAGTTGTGGAACTTTGTCTTTGATAATAATGATAATATGTATCTGTTACTAAAGATATTCTTTTTGAGTATAAAATTGCAAAAAACGAAAAGAAGTCATCCTGGAAGCTACGAGCGGAGTTGAAATAAATATCCGTATTTTTTAAAAAATCAGCATCGTAAATTTTATTATTGACAATTGGAGTTATGAAGTATCCATAGTTTTCGGATTTTGTAAGGAGTTTTAATGCATACTCTCCGGTGATGCAATTTTCAGAATTATATTTATAGCGCAATTGATAATTCTGTGAATTATTGTATTCTGTTTTTATACCACATACAGCAATATCACTATCATTGGATTTTATTGAGTTAATTAGATTTTGATAAAAATTCATATCAATCCAGTCATCGCCGTCGACAAATCCAATATAATGCCCTCTCGCTAAAGAAATTCCATGATTTCGAACATCCCCGACACCAATATTATGCTGTAGAAAAACTGGTTTTATAAGTTGGCATTTAGCAGCATATTCTTCAATAATATGAGCAGAGTCATCTGTAGATGCATCATCAATGATAATTATCTCCATATTCCGATAAGACTGGTTAATTACAGATTCCAAGCACGTTCTTAATTCACTTTGAACATTGTAAACAGGTATAATTACACTTAATTCAGGAAAATTGTTCATAGTAGCCGCCTCCCAATTCCACATATTATCAGCAAAACGTCATCCTAGCCTGCCTAACTAATGGATAACTGCTAATTATCTTAGTTCCGATTATAACAAATATTGGTTCATTTTTCCATACTAATATAGTCTTTATAAATTGCCTCCTTGTTCAAACCATCTCCAATATTGACATACGACAATAAGACCACCTTTTCAGCTGGCCAGAGAATTCTTATATTTCCGGTGCATTTTTCACGCAACATTTACAATTTTCATATTATTCCTTGGATGCAGCTCTCTCAAAATATCCGCTTGCTTTTTGGCAGCTACATGAATATATATCTGGGTCGTTTTTATTGATGAATGCCCCAGAATCTGCTGTACACAGCTTACATCTACACCTTCCTCAATCAAATATGTGGCAAATGAATGCCGGAACATATGGGGTGTAATTTTCGTTTCAATCCCGGCCTTCTTCGTGTATTTCTTTAACATAAAACGAATGGATTGTTCTGTGTATCTGTTACCTCTGTTATTCACAAAAAAATATCCACTCTTTTTTATATCCTTCTCATTTTCCGCATAGTATTTTCGCAAAATTACCAGAACTGCTTCATTGCTGATTTGAATATACCGCTCTTTTCCACCTTTTCCCATAATTCTTATCAGTCCGGAATTCAGATTTATGCTCTCACTTCGAATGTTCGAAATCTCATATACTCTGGCGCCAGTAGCAAAAAACAGCTCTACAACCGCTGCATCACGCAAACCATGTTTATATCCAATTCCAGAAAGATCATTCAGGTAAGCATACATATAATTAAGGAGCTGCTCTATTTCTTCTCTGGGAATAATTCGGGGAAGAACGATTGTCTCTTTAAATTTAACTTTTATTTTTCGAAAAGGATTCTGTTTCAGCACTTCCTCTTCTTCCAGGTAGCTATAAAAAGCTTTTACTGAAGCAATTTTCCTTTTTACTGTTTTCTGCTTATATTTTTTATGCAGATCCGTAATATATCTCTCAATTGTTTCCTTTTCCGGCTCATCACAGCATGTAAAAGAAAAGAACTGGTTCAGGTCAATACGATACGCTTTAACCGTTTTGACATCCAGTTCTTTTCTGTAGATACAATATTCCAAATAGCCTTCCATTTTTTCCTGCAAATTCATGATAAATGCCCCCTTTTTCTTCTCACAGTACTGTAAAATGAGATTTTTGTCAAAAGAGGCTTATCCTTTTTACTTCTCAGCGATTCTGCAGTTCCTGCAGAGAATCTATGATAAAATTCAATTGCAATTTTTGATAATCTTCCATAATTATATTTACAATATAACTACATAGTTCCGCGTTCAACCCTGTTTCCTCTTCCAGATCTTTCAACATAATTTTCGAAGAAAAATGGCGATTCAAATAAAAACTCACCAATGCATTTAGTGCTTTTGCAACATTCAAAAAATCTATTTTTGATTTGCAATTATATTTTTCATACTCATTCATAAATTGTGGATCATAATAAAGAATCGCATTTTCAAACACATAATTCAACACTGTTTTTACTTGTTCAGATTGTTTCTCCTGAATTTCACGAAGACATGAAAAAGAAAAATATATTTTCAAAGAATTTTCTATATCCTTCAGCAACCAGGTTCCATCACCTTCTGTGTTATTTTGAAAAATTTCTAATGCCAGCTCTTTATCTTCTTTAAAAGCAGCTCGCAACGTACGCCATAATCTATTATAAGCCTTTACTAATTCTGGCGTAGTCGTACCATTTTCTTTCTTCATCTCGTTGGAAACAGTTTCCAACCAGTGAGAATCAAGTTCATTTAAAATTTTCAAATTATTTTCTAATTGAGTCATATACTATTTCACCTCTCTTAAATCTCATAGGTGTTGCTAATAAGAGCAGTAAATTTATTATTGGATTCACCCCAATCTGCATATTCGCGATGAGATATAAAAGTTTTCTGCTCAACAAGCACTTTCGCATATTTTGCCTTATTCAAAGCCATTTGTCGAGATTCCTCCTGAAATATGCTTTCATCTACAATACTTTCATCATTTGTAATAGCAGTATTATCGCAGACATATTTTCTCCCATCATTAGTCAAATTAAAAAAGGTATATTTCCCTGTCCCAATTCGTCTTACAAAATTACAACTTTCCAATACCTTAAGAGTGTCCGTAAGTGTACTACCTGAAATATGAAGTTCACCAACCATAGTTTTATGCTGAACATTGGTATGATCATATAGATAATTCAAGATTTCTTCAGCTCTGCTATATGTCTTTGTAATTGTATTCAAATAATCTTCCCGACTTAATTTATGATTTTCTAATTGTAGTATTTTATTAAAAATGTTGTAAGTTTGTACAAGTTTACTTGAAATAGAAATCAATTGATCCGGATAATCACGTATTATCTTTGTAAATTCCCTTCTCAGATTATGTTGATCATCAAGTAATTCTTTCAGACGAGTTAAATTGTGATTTTCATAAGCCTCTAAATAAGCATCTGTAGAAGCAGTAAGTAACTCTTCGAAAATATCAATCATTTCTTCTTGTATGCATTGTTTATTGCTTAATCGAAGACTCGTTTCCAATTGATCAATGTAATATTTTTCATTTTTCATTTAATCACCGACCTTTCACTATATTCTTAGGATCATCAGAAGATATTTCGGCGTAATAAATACAGTTATCACAATTTTCTTTCGCACAATTCTTTACACCATCGAAAACTTTATGAAGTCCATCACTTTTAGAAAAATCACATTGTTTGCTTAATGTTGTAATGATACCAGAAATTTCAAAATTATTAATCTTATCAGTATGGTTAACCGCAGAGCAAGTGTTACACCATATCCAATTACAGCTCTGATCTAGGTATGCTTCAGACAAAATTCTAAAATTAAAGCTTCCAGTCGAAAAGGAAGGGCTGCAGATTAATGTTGGACGAAGATTTTTTATGATCCGATCACGATTCTGTGTTTCCAAATAATCATAACATATGATAATGCATATTCTTCCAAGCCCTTTTATATGCAATAAATGCAAAACTGTTTGTTCGTTTTTAAAACCATTTATATCCTCATATACAAGATGACCATTTTCAGAATAATTAAAATTACAATATTTTTTCTGTTCAAACAATATATCACTTCCATTAAAAACCATACAGCTTTTATTTACATTTATTTCATCATCTGATGATTTTTCCCAAATAGAAGGAAATACAATCAATGTAGGAATAATCTGATTTAGAGATTTCAGTTCAACCAATATCTCTTGCAGCATACCAGCAGAACCAAGCATTTCCGGAAAAACCAGAACGTCAGTCCCTGCTCTCCCAGCATTTAGTATATTATTCAATACTTGCTGTTTAATATCCTTTTCATTCAATAAACCTTCAACTCTAAACAAATATTGCAGAGCTCCTGTATTAGGATTTACCTTTTGATACGCTTGACTTAAGCAAAGTGATTTCTGTTTAGTTATTGGCGAAAGAGCAAATTTATACACACTACAAGATTTCGGCGCCGTCAAATTATAATCAACACTATGCTGAATTATTCTTGTATTGGGAAGTTTGCAAATGTCTATAAAATAGAAATTATATAAAATACCATTTAAATCTCCATCATGAGAACTATGTTCCCAACAGCACCTAGTCCTTTTAGCAAGCACAATCTGCGTAGTCGCTACATTACCATTGAGAGCTTCAAAATGTTCCACATCATCCTCATAGCTTAAGTTTCTGATATAGCATTCTTCTATGGAATAATCCATATAATATAGCAATAATAATTTCGAATAAACATTATGAGATGCAATGAAAGAACTTGTTTTTTGAAAAAAATCATTATTAAGTGTCCCCAGAGTAACAGAATGAGGGTTCTGATTGGAATCCATTAATTGCGGAAACTCCGTAGCCAATTCAAGTAATATAGGATTGTTAGGATCACCTAACATACTGCGAAAATCTCTATCCGAAAATACACCATAATTTAAAACATCACGAATCAGTTCGGACATAATATTAAAATACTTCATAAGCTGTCGTATCATAGCATTCCCTCTTTCCTGTATATGAAGTATAACATTT